>Ga0209596_1001664_pt1 | contig 18870 bp, 19 predicted proteins | sample M_130807_MF_Meta_FD_187314 | JGI IMG/M metagenome (GOLD analysis project Ga0209596, IMG submission 187314) | Freshwater microbial communities from Lake Montjoie, Canada to study carbon cycling - M_130807_MF_MetaG (SPAdes) (version 2) | ecosystem: Environmental > Aquatic > Freshwater > Lake...
CATGGGGCCAATGCACCCAAGGGTTTTAATCGCACTTATCCCAATGCGATTACAAGAGAAGGGGTTTTAGGATCTGAATATAATATATGGAGTGAAAAAGTTACCCCTAGTCATGATTTAATTTTACCCTTTACTAGAATGCTTGCAGGCTCCTTTGATTATGAACCAGGTTTTTTAAACAATGCCACTAAAAAGAGTTTTAGAAATATTGAAGGGGCTCCAATGAGTTATGGAACAAGGTCTCATCAGTTAGCCATGTTTGTAGTATTTGATAGTCCCATGCAAATTTTTTCAGGCAACCCTTCTCAGGCCTATTTAGAACCCACCTTCATGAATTTATTAGGTCATATACCTACAGGCTGGGACGATACAAAAGTTTTAGATGCCAAAGTGGGTGAATATATTGTAACTGCCAGAAATAAAAATAAGGATTGGTATATAGCAGGTATGAATAATTGGACAGCCAAAGAACAAAGCATTGATTTTTCTTTCTTAGAAAAAGGGAATTATAAGGCCACTATTTGTAAAGATGGAATCAACGCCGATAAATTTGCAGCAGACTATAGCATCTCATCTCAGCTTATCAATAATACATCTACCCTTAGTATCCACATGGCGCCTGGTGGAGGTTTTTTAATTAAACTTATTAAATTATAAAAAGAGGGCCCCATAGAAATGGGGCCCGATTAACGATTGCTTGCTTAAAACAATAAAACTGAACTATTAAAAATTTTATATTACTTATTCAATGCTACACAATTAAAATTTATATACAGCTGCTATTAAGAAATTACCTGCATATTTATTTAAATTATTATTTGAATTAAAGAAAATTTTGTCTTTTGCATTATCAAATCTTATTTCCGGAATAAGGGTTAGCTTAGAAAAATGAATATTCGCAGAGATTGTATTTTGAAAAATGGAAGTACCCTGGCCCACAGCATTTTTAGTATCATTAAAATATTCCGACCTTAATGTAAAACCAAATTTTTCGGTGGGGTCATAGTTTACATACACTGCATTGCTTGTCCAATTTTTTCCACCAACATTGGCAATAGTACCATCATAATTAATGCCTACTTGACTACTTACTACTGTATTTAATAATAATTCAATTTGAGATTTATCGTGACCACCTTGATAATTTAAAAAAGCTTTTAATTTATCTTCCTTTGAGCTAGTACTGAACTGAGCAATAAACATTTTATAGGGACTTGATGAAAAAGTAAAATCGGTGGGCTGGACAAAACCTACCATCATGGCCGATTTACCACCTAAATTAATATCTGCCCTAAGCCCAGCATGATAAAAAGGACTATAGGAAAACCCATAACTCGTACTATAGTTTCTATTAGAATATGCATCTGTTAATTCATATCCAAAGTGAGTTGCCCATTTACCAAGGGTAAATTTTATAATTGAATTTGGCGCATAACTTACAAAGGCCTGTTTAATAACTTGAGTAAGCCCATTGTCATTATAAGAAAACTCTTGGGCTCTTTTACCCAAACCTAAATCGAGTGTAGCTGCCAATTTTCTATTCGTATGATCTAACTTAATAGAAGCCATACCCAATTGCAATGATTGATTAGCATTCGTATAACTGGTTTTATTATTAGTAGCCTTTTTAGAAAAATCACTCTTATAATACCCATCAAAATAAATGGTATAACTATTGCTTGTCTGCGCTGCCTTGGCAATGGTGTCGATTTGAGCCCTAGAAATATGACTAAGAAGTAGAAAAATAGGTAAAATTAAGGTTGATTTCATCCTTGATAATTAATAATTTTAATATATTATATTTATTTACATATATTATATATTATGCTAAATTATATAATTTTTCATATAATTTTATAATTATTAATACATATTTATAATTATAATGTTTATAAATAAATAGAAAAAGTCTATATACCTAATTTCTAGAAAATAAATTATACAAATAATAAAAAATAATACTATTAAAGAAGCATGGTAGCAAATAGAGGGTCAAGGCTATTCTGCACTTCATAATAACCTTGCTTATACCACTTAATACGGGCTACTAAGGCTAATATTTGTCTTTGAACAAGGGCCTTATTTTTTTCAATCGCTTTTAAGCTTTGCTTTTCTTGACTATTCGCAAACCCATTGAGCGCAGTCCAATAATCATAATTTTGATATTGCTTTAAAAAATCCGAAGGCGTTGCTATAGTATTCATAGCAGCTTTATTTTTCAAATACCACTGAAACACAAAATCGTTCAATAAACTTTGCTTCCATAATATGGCAAAGCTCGTATCCATGAGAACATTTTTTTCACTTACCCATTTATCCGGATAAATACCTCCCCCACCATAGACCAAATGACCTTTAGGGGTCTTATACTTTTCTCCCTTATAACTTGAATCTTGCATTCCCATCGCACCCTCATGCATTCTTGTCATAAAATCTTCTTCATAAGCCTGCTTTCCTTTTTCATAAGGGCGTTGAATATTTCTACCAAGTGGCGTATAATATTTTGCAGTGGTTAAACGAAGCGCACCCCCATTGGATAAATTATATTGTTGTTGCACTAAGCCTTTACCGAATGAACGCTGTCCTACAATAGTGGCGCGGTCCCAATCCTGTAATGCACCTGCCAATACTTCGCTGGCCGATGCAGAAGTTTCATCCATTAAAATAGTTAGAGGGCCTTCTTCAAAAAGCCCTTCTCTTTTACTAAAATAATCTACCCTAGGAGAATTGGCTCCTTGCGTATATACAATTAATTTATTACCACTCAATACTTCATCTGCAATGGCCACTGCTTCTGAAAGTAGTCCACCTCCATTACCTCTCAAATCAATCACCAATGATTTAATGCCTTTTTGTACTAAAGAATCTAAAGCTTGCATAAAGGCTTCATAGGTTCTGTCTGCAAATTTGTTAATTTTAATATATCCTACTGTGGGGCTTATTAAATAAAAAGCATCTATGGGCGAAACCGACACATTATCTCTTGGAATAGTTATGGAAATTTGTTTACCCTCTCTAGCTATTAATAATTTTACACTTGTATTAGAAGGTCCTTTAATTTTTTTTCTAATATCTTCAGACTCCCATTTTTTGCCCGATAATTGTATGCTATCATCGGCTTTTAACAATATATCTCCAATTTGCATTCCAACTTTAGCGGCTGGCCCTGCTTTTATAACATATGAAACAAAGATGCTATCTCTGAACTGCATAAATTCAATACCAATGCCTTTAAAATTAGGTTGCAATTGTTCATTCACTTCTACTAAATCAGTAGGCGGTATATACACAGAATGCGGGTCTAATTGAGATAAATAATAATTAGCCAAACGATTACTTGCACTATCCGTATCCAACTTTTCGACATACTTAGATTGAATTAACTGCAAAATTTCTTGCATAGGATCTTTGGGTCCTGATCTAAAAACATTTAAGGGTAAACTTCCTTTAAAAAACACCCCTATTACCACTCCTATTATTACCAAAAAGGCATAAAAAAGTGGAGTGACCCAATTTGATTTATTTTTTTCTTGCATGCTAGTTTTATTCGGGCTAAAATTACACTAAAAAGGCTATTTTCACACACAAGATTATTACCTATGGCGAAGAATTATATTATTGCAGACAGCGGAGCTACCAAATGCCAATGGACCATTGTACAAACTAATAAGAAAACCACTGTGCAAAGTATAGGCATCAGCCCCTATTTTCTGAGCGCTGTTCAAATTCAAGCAATAGTAGAAAAAACTTTTAAAAATAAAATTAAACTAGAAAGCGTTGATGCAGTTTATTTTTATGGCACGGGCTTAAGTAATCCTCAAAACCTTACAGAACTTAAAAAAGCATTGAAAGCTGTTTTCACCAAAGCAAAACTAGATGTTCAAACCGATTTAGTAGCTGCTGCAAGGGCTACTTGTCAGCATGCAAAAGGAGTTGCCTGTATTTTAGGTACGGGTTCTAATACAGGTTTTTATAATGGCAAAAAAATTACGAAAAATAGCCCCGGTCTTGGGTATGTATTAGGTGATGAAGGCAGTGGTGCTTATTTAGGAAAAAAAGTAATTCAATATTATTTATATAAAACCTATGATGAAGATTTAATGTCAAGGTTTGAAAAGAAATTTGCTACTTCTAAGGATGAAATATTAAATAATGTATACAAAGAGGCTACTCCAAATAGATACCTTGCCAAGTTCACAGAATTTTTAGTAGAAAACAGAGGGCATTATATGATTGAAAATATTATCGAAGATGGCTTGAACGATTTTTTCTATGCTCATATAAATAAAATGAATGAAGCCTGGTTACATCCTATTCATTTTATTGGCAGTGTAGCCTTTGGCTTTAAAGACATTATTAAGCAGTTGGCCTTAAGTTATGAGATTGAACTGGGCAATATTGTTAAATCTCCGATGCAAGGGCTTATCACGTATCATCAAAAAAATAAATAGCTTTTTAATTACAGCTGGCTAAGTATATGCATGATATAGAACCTCATTATCATTGGCGCCATTTATACATGGCAGAAGAAGATCCAAAATCTATTTTTTTTGGGCGTACTTACAGCGAGTTTGAATTTTCTCAAGCCATCTATAATTATTTTATACATCCCCAGTGGGATGAGTTCGGCAGTAAAACATTATACCTGAAAATTCTTTTTGTAGACTATGACTTACAATTTGCTATTATTGAAATGATTGGCGAATGGAACGACGCTATTGAGAACGATATTATGGAATTAAAAAGAGAAGTCTTAGATAAATTAATGGAAGAAGGTATTTTTAAATTTATTATGATAGCCGAAAGCGTTTTTAACTTTCATAGTGGCGACAAAGACTACTACGAAGAATTATACGACGAAGTAGCAGACGAAAATGGCTGGGCCGTTTTAATTAATTTTCACCAAGGTGCCCAACACGATTTTTTACTCAGAAAATTAAACCGCTACATTGAACTAATGGAAATACCTGCTTGGCGAATATTCAAGCCCGAAGACTTTTTTCAACTCATTGATGATAAAATTTCCAATAGATTAATAGACTAAGTCCTCATAGGCGCCCTGCAACTCGTTATAGGCATGATTGTCCTTGGCCAATTTAGCCGCCGCCATCCCTTTTTCATACCAAATAATAGCCTGCTCTTTTTGACCCATTCGCTCAAGGCATTTGGCAAAATGATAGTAGGAGCCAATATAATCAGGGGAATCTGTAAGCACGGCTTCTAGTAAATGAAGGGCCTTGGGGTCCTCCCCTAATTTAATATATTCCATGGCCAGGGCATGTCTTAAAAAGTTATCCTTAGGTTGTTGATTTAAAAACTCAATAATTCTTTCTATTCGTTGCATCTTGACTTATATTTGCATTAGTTGCATAGACAACTAACAATTTAACAAAATTAGCGATCATGAAAATCTTAGTTTGTATTAGTAAAACACCCGATACGACTGCTAAAATTGCCTTCACCGAAGGTAGTACAAAGTTCGATGAAAATGGAGTGCAGTGGATTATCAACCCTTATGACGAATGGTATGCTTTAGTGAAAGCCATTGAATTAAAAGAGAACGACGCAAGCACTATTATCCATTTAGTTACAGTGGGCATAGCAGATGCTGAGCCTATTATTAGAAAAGCATTAGCATTAGGTGGTGACGAAGCCATTAGAGTGAATAGTAATAGTAATGACTCTTTTTATGTAGCCAAACAAATTGCTGCCATTGCCAAAGAAGGTAATTATGAACTCATTTTTACAGGTAAAGAAACCATTGATTACAATAGTGCTTCTATTGGATCGATGTTATCGGCTCTATTAGATATACCTTTTGTTTCTCTTGCGAATAAATTGGATTTGAATGAAAACACAGCCACTGTGAGAAGAGAAATTGAAGGTGGAGAAGAAACCTGCGAAGTGAATTTGCCCGTAGTGATAAGTTGTCAAAAAGGGATGGCTGAACAAAGAATTCCCAATATGAGAGGCATTATGGCAGCCCGCACTAAACCTTTGAAAGTAGTAGAACCTATTGAAGCTATCGCTAGAACAAGTATCAAAAAATTTGAAACGCCAGTAGCAAAGTCGGGCGTGAAATTAGTAGACCCTGCGAATATGGATGAATTAGTAAAATTATTAAAAGAAGAAGCAAAAGTTATTTAACAGCATTAAAAAATTATTCTATGGTACTAGTATATATAGATCAGGCCGATCAACAAATTAAAAAGTCTTCCTTAGAAGCCATGTCTTATGGCGCAGCCATTGCAAAACAATTAGGCTGCGATGTTGCCGCCTTGGTTTTAGGCACGGTGCAAGATAACCTTGCAGACTTAGGAAAGCATGGTGCCCAAAAAGTGTATCATCTAAAAAATGAAAGCTTGAATAGTTTAGATGTGAAATTACATTCTACCTTAATTGCGACTGCTGCTAAAAATGTGAACGCCACTGTCGTTGTTTTTGCACATAATATAAATGGTAAGGCCATTGCGCCAGCTGTAGCTGTAAAATTAGAAGCAGGTATAGTAACGGGTGCTTCTAGTTTACCCAATACAGAAAATGGTTTTGTAGTCACTAAAACTGTTTTTTCAGGCAAGGCCTTTGCCTCTATTCAAATTGAAACAGCTATTAAAGTTATTGCCATTAATCAAAATAGTTTTGGCCTAGTTGATTATGATAATGTAGCTATTATAGAAGAAATAAATATTTCAGTACCTGCACCTTCTATTAAAATTACTAAAGTAGATAAAATTGAAGGTGAGATCCCATTAACAGAAGCTAGCCTAGTGGTAAGTGGGGGTCGTGGTTTAAAAGGACCTGAGCATTGGAATATTTTATTAGATCTTGCCAAGGCTCTTGGTGCCTCTACCGCTTGTAGCCGCCCTGTATCAGACTCAGATTGGAGACCTCACCATGAACATGTGGGTCAAACAGGTATTCAAATTGCCCCTAATTTATATATAGCTATTGGTATTTCAGGTGCCATTCAACATTTGGCAGGGGTGAATAGAAGTAAAACTATTGTAGTAATTAACAAAGACCCCGAAGCACCCTTTTTTAAAGCGGCCGATTATGGAGTCATTGGAGATGCCTTCGAAGTGGTACCTGCACTTACTGCTGCTGTTTTAAAATCAAAAGCAGCTAATTAAAATATTAAAGCGATCTTAACTGACCTCCATCTACTGGTAAGTTTATTCCATTAATAAAGCTAGCTTCCGGACTGCATAAAAATCTTACAGCAGCAGCTAACTCTTCTGGTTCGCCTAATCTTTTAATGGGAATACTCTTTTCAATATTTTTAGAAATTTCTTCGATAGATACCCCCGCTTTTTCTGCTCTATTAGAAAATAAATATTTTAATCTTTCCGTACTCGTAAAGCCAGGCAATACATTATTGACTGTTATACCCCATTGCCCCAATTCTCTTGATAAAGTTTTAGCCCAGCCCGCCATACCTGCGCGAATGGTATTAGATATGCCTAAATCATCTATGGGTTCTTTAATAGACACTGAAAGAATATTAACAATCCTGCCAAAATGAACCGCACGCATACCTGGAAGAATTAGCTGTACCATTTGATGCGCATGCAATACATGAGATTCAAAAGCAAATTTTAAATCATCTACACTTGTTTCAAATAAAGGACCTGCAGCAGGACCTCCGGTATTATTTACTAGTAAATGAACCGTTTTTATTTTTTCTAAAAATTGAGTAATTGTTTTTTTAGTCTCTATTAAATTTTGAGTGTCAATAATTAAATAACTATGTTCTTGCGCTAAAGGTGTAGGCAAATTACCAACAACTTGCTTTAGCTTTTCTTCTGTTCTAGCATAAACAATAACAGTGGCACCTGCTGCTGCTAATGCTATAGCGCATGCTGCACCAAGCCCTTGTGATGCGCCTCCTACTAATGCTATTTTATTTTGTAAAGGATACATTGTATAATTTTAATGGATGACTAGGAACTCAATTTTGCATAATCTTCTCTAACAGGATTAAATACATCTATAATATCGCAATCGGTAATACTTTTTCCTGAATGCACCGTATTAGAAGGAATGATAAATAAATCACCTGCCCTTAATAAATAAGGTACCCCCTCCACCGTTAATTCAAAATCTCCCCGAACAATATGTGTTACTTGTTCATGAATATGTTGATGGGCTGGCAAAGTATACCCTGCTTTTGAATGCACAAAGGACCAGGTCATGGACTCACTATGAATTAACTTTGAGTCAAATCCAGCACATAATTGAACAGGCTGAATAGTGGATAATTGTATGGATTTCATAAGTTTTATTTATTATTCACAATTTAATACTTCTATTAAAAATAGGCCTTAAAAGATTTAATTTTTAATTAACTTTGAATGGCAAACCAACTTATGCAGAAAATTGAACTAGAAATAGTGGCTTTATCACACAGTATCACCCAATCTAACTCCTATGCAGTTATTTTAGGAGAGGTGAACGGGCTGCGCCGATTACCCATTGTTATTGGAGGATTCGAAGCCCAGGCTATTGCAGTGGCATTGGAAAATATGCACCCTTCTCGCCCACTCACGCACGACTTAATGAAAAATTTTATGACTGCTTTTGATATTCAATTGCAGGAAGTATATATATGCGACTTACAAGAAGGTATTTTTTATTCCAAATTAGTTTGCTTCACCGCCAATGACACTATTGAAATTGATAGCAGAACCAGTGATGCACTTGCCCTAGCTGTTCGATTTGGTTGCCCTATATATGTGTACTCTAATATTTTGGAACAAGCAGGACTAGAAAATGAAAGCGCAGAAAAAAATATTAGCCCAACCGCTGTTGCCGCTGAACCAGTGGCCAATGATTTAACAAATATGTCTTTGGTTGAATTAAATAAATTATTACAAGAAGTTTTAGAACAGGAAGACTATATCCGCGCTATTGATATTCGGGATGAAATCAATAAGAAAACTGCGCAAAAGAAATCATAGCTAATGATTCAATTTTCTCCTTGCAAAATTAATTTAGGCTTATCTATCTTAGAAAAAAGAGCAGATGGTTTTCATGCATTAGAAACTGTATTTTATCCTGTAGCCCTTCATGATATTGTAGAACTCGTTCCCGCAAAATTATTTGCCTTTACACATACCGGTATTTCTATTCCAGGCGAGGCTTCTACTAATTTATGCGTCAAAGCCTACCAATTATTAAAAGCCGACTACCCACAGATAGGTGATGTTAAAATACATTTACATAAAAACATTCCCATGGGTGCAGGTTTAGGCGGAGGGTCTGGCGATGGAACGACTGTTTTAAAAATACTCAATACTTTATTTAATTTAAATTTATCTAAAGAACAGCTGCTAAACTACGCTGCACAACTTGGAAGCGATTGTCCTTTTTTTATATTCAATGAAGCCTGCCATGCCACTGGCAGAGGAGAAATATTAGATCCCACTTCAATTGACTTAAGTGGGTATACTATTGCTTTAGTTCATCCTGGTATTCATATTGCTACGTCTTGGGCATTTCAACAATTAAGCCCTTGTGTAAAAGAAAAATCTATTGCTACTATTATTAAGCAACCCATTGAAACTTGGAAGGCGGAATTAATCAATGATTTCGAAGCCCCTGTATTTAAGGCAAACCCACTATTAGAAAATATCAAAAATAACTTATACAGTCAAGGCGCTATCTATGCAAGTATGAGTGGTTCGGGTAGTTCACTATTTGGTATTTTCCCTAAGGGAACCAAGATACGGGTTTTTATTTAAAATGGGTGCCTTAGATTTTGCTGGTGGAACAGTGGTACATATAAGTGCAGGTTGTGCTGCCCTAGCGGGTGCCATTGTATTAAAATCTCGTCGCTCTAAATTAGAACAACATGAAATTCCTCCAGCCAATATTCCCTATGTATTAATTGGTACGGGTTTACTTTGGTTTGGTTGGTTTGGATTTAATGCAGGCTCTGCATTAGGCGCCAACAGCTTAGCCATTAATGCCTTCGCTACTACGAATACTGCAGCAGCAGCCGCGGGTTTAGCTTGGATGTTTTTTGATGTAATGAAAGGAAGAAAACCTTCTGTACTGGGATTCTGTATTGGCGCAGTAGTGGGCTTAGTAGCCATTACTCCAGCGGCTGGTTTTGTAGGTATTCCTCAAAGTATATTTATTGGTTTGGTGGCAGCTATCATTTCTAATGCCGCCAGCCATGCATTTAAATTGTCAAGAGTAGATGATACATTAGATGTATTCCCTTGTCATGGTATTGGCGGAATGGTGGGTATGTTAATGACTGGCATCTTTGCTTCTAAAGGCGTAAACGCAGCGGGCAATGATGGTTTATTTTATGGTAACCCCTCCTTTTTTTTAATACAATTAAAAGCAATGCTCATTGTAGTTGCGTATAGCTTTACGGTATCGTTTTTAATATTCAAATTTATAAGCGTTATCATGCCACTTCGTGTGACTGAAGAAGATGAAGAATTAGGCTTAGACGCAACGCAACATGATGAGAAATATGGTAGAAACCCCCTAAAAGCCTAGTTTATATAGGTTTTCGGGGCTTTTTTATTATATTAGCAGACAGATGAAAATCCTCAAAAGAGCCCTTCAGCTTATATACTGTCTCTATGCTATTGTATTGTTTTCAATACTCACTATTTTATCAGTGACAGCCATGTTTTTAATCCTTCCCTTCGGAAAAGAAAAAATAAGCGAGCATGTTTATTTTATTTGCCGTTATTGGGGTAAGATTTTGTACTTATTTATGGGCGTTCGACACAGCGAAATTTTTGAAGCAACACATGACTTTAATCGAGCTCATATTTTTGTAGGTAACCATAATTCCTATATGGATATTCCCTCCATCGTTCAATTAAAACATCAACCCATTCGCCCCTTAGCTAAATTTGAATCCTCTAAAATTCCTTTGTTTGGTTTAATATATCGAAATGCGGTTGTTATGGTAGACAGAAGCGACCCAGAAAAAAGAGCCCAAAGTTTACGTAATTTAAAAGCGGCCTTAGAAAAACATATTTCCATTTTTATATTTCCGGAAGGTACTTTCAGCATGACGGAAGAATATCCCTTAAAGTCTTTTTTCAATGGTGCTTTTAAATTAGCTATAGAAATGAATATTCCTATTCAACCAGTACTATTGGTGGATTCCGTTGATCGCATGCATTTTAGTAGTGCCCTTACACTCACCCCTGGAAAACATAGAGTGGTGTATTTAGAAACGGTGGAAGTAAGTGACTATACCCTAGACCAAGTGGATACCCTAAAAGACCTTGTTTTTAAAAAAATGGATGAAGGCATGAGAAGATATAGAAAGTATCCAAATTCATAATGTATTTTTGCAACCCTATATTATGTACGCAGAAATAATCATACCCTTAGCACTTCCCAAAAATTATACTTGGATGATTCCCGCTTCCATGCAGGAGGAAGTAGCTATTGGCATGCGGGTAGAAGTAATGTTGGGCGCTAATAAAAGATACGCAGGTATTATAAAAAACATGAGTAGTAAGGCGCCTGAAGGCTTTACTCCTAAGCCCATACTTTCCATTTTAGATGATGCCCCCATTGTATATGAGCATCAATTGGCCCTTTGGCAGTGGATGGCCGAATATTATATGTGTACCGAAGGGGAAGTGATGCAAGCTGCCATTCCTAGTCATTTAAAAATTTCTAGTGAAAGTGTTTTTATTTTAAACGAACAGCAAGAGCAAGATATTAAAAATTTAAGCGACGCTGAATATATTATTTCCGAAGCCTTGGAAATTAAAAAAACCTTAAGCTTATTAGAAATTCAAAAACTACTGGATAAAAAATCGGTTTACCCTGTTATTAATAAACTCATTCAAAAAGGAATTTGTTTTGTACAGGAAAATATGAAAGATAAATATAGTAGTAAACTAGAAATATTTTTAAGCTTACATGCTGAATATAAAAACGAGGCCGCCTTAGAAAAACTATTGAACGAATGGACAAGGGCTCCTAAACAATTAGATTTATTATTGGCTTTTTTGCATTTTGAAAAAACAGCAAGCAGTGTTCAACAAAAATCTATTTTAGAGAAAGCCAATGCTACCCATGCTCAATTAAAAGCCTTAATTGATAAAGGCATTTTAGTGGCTGAGAAAAGGAAAATAGACAGGTTAGCCACCGATCCAAATACAGGTAATACCGCACTGCATAGCTTATCCGAAAAACAAAAAGAAGCATTGGCTTCTGTCCAAACACAATTACTTACTTATCCTGTAGGCTTATTGCACGGAATTACGGGCAGTGGAAAAACACAAATTTATGTAGCACTTATCAATGAAGTAATTAAGGAGAACAAGCAAGCCTTATATATGCTTCCTGAAATTGCACTTACTGCGCAAATGATAAGAAGGCTAAAACAATATTTTGGAGGTTCGATTGCTATATATCATTCCAAGTTCAACCCTAATGAAAGAGTAGAAATTTGGAATAAGGTAAAATCAGGTGAAATTAAAATTGTATTAGGTGCACGTTCGGCACTTTTCTTGCCTTATAAAAATTTATCGCTCATTGTGATTGACGAAGAACACGACCCCTCCTATAAACAACAAGAACCAGCCCCTAGGTATCAGGCAAGAGATACTGCCATTTATTATGCCAATCAATTAAAGGCAAAAGTGGTATTAGGCTCTGCTACCCCTTCGGTGGAAACCTATTTTAATGCAATTTCAAAAAAGTTTGGCTATACTTATTTAAATGAAAGATTTAGTACGGGTGCCCTTCCAAAAATTGAATTAATAGACACCAAAAAACAACCAGCAGGTACTGCTATTCTTACCCCTCAGCTATTGGCTTCTATTTCAAAAACCATTGCTAATAAAAAGCAGGTTATTTTATTTCAAAATAGAAGAGGCTATGCGCCCTATTTAATTTGCGAAACCTGCGGTTGGATTCCTCATTGCGAACATTGTGATGTAACCCTTACCTATCATAAAGCTAAAAATTTACTTTCTTGTCATTACTGTGGCGCCTCCTATCCCATTGTCAATACTTGTAAAGCTTGTGGTAAACAAAATTTTAAACAAAAAAGTTTTGGGACAGAGCAGATTGAAGAAAAATTAAATCAATCTTTACCAGGGGTGAACGTTGCTAGAATGGACTTAGATAATGTCAAAGGTAAAAATGAACATGACCAACTCATTCAAAAATTTGAACAAAGACAAATTGATATCTTAGTAGGTACCCAAATGGTAGTTAAAGGGCTTGACTTTGAAAATGTAGACTTAGTGGGCATTGTGGATGCAGATAGTTTGCTCAATTTTAACCATTATAGAGTCAATGAAAGAGCTTTTCAAATGATGGAACAAGTAAGTGGAAGAGCAGGTAGAAAAAATGATAATGGAACAGTAATCATTCAAGTAAGTCAATTACAGCATCCTATTGTGCAATTAGTTCAACAACATGATTATTTTGGCTTTTACAAATTTGAAATTCAAAATAGAAAACAATTTTCCTACCCTCCCTTTAGCAGGCTTATGAGTCTACTATTTAAACACAAAGAAAATAATATTGCCGAAGAAGCCGCCAATCATTTTTTACATTCACTTACCCCTGAGATTCAAAAAACAGTATTAGGCCCAGCGCAACCCATTGTAAATAGGGTTCGTAATAAATATATTTGGGAACTAGCTATTAAAATTTCAAAACAACCACAGCAATTACAGCTGGCTAAAAAACAACTATTACATTATATACGATTATTACAAGTACATCCTAGATATAAATCGGTTAGTATTATTATTGATATCGACCCTAATTAGTATTCAACCAAGACCAATCCCCCGCATGAATTAAACAATTATGGAAATAAGCGAAAACATATCTCTTCAAGCTTTACATAGTTTTGGCTGTAATGAAAAAGCAAATTATTTTGCTAAAATTGATTCTATTGGGGCTATTGAGAAAAGTATTCAATGGGCCAAGGAAAAAAATACCCCTTATTTAATTTTAGGATCTGGCTCTAATATACTTTTTACGAAACCTTTTGAAGGCTTAGTACTAAAGATGGAAATAATGGGCATTAAAAAATTAAAAGAAACCGCCTCCGAGGTTTTTTTAGAAGTAGGTGCGGGTGAAAATTGGCATCACTTTGTAATTTACTGCGTTCAAAAAGGTTGGGGAGGCGTGGAAAATTTAAGTTTAATTCCAGGTACTGTGGGCGCCGCTCCCATTCAAAATATTGGAGCCTATGGAGTGGAAGCCAAGGACTCTATAGAATCGGTTAGCGCTTATGATACCCAAACTGGTCAAGTCATTACACTTAATAATGCCGATTGTAAGTTTGGATATAGGACAAGCTTATTTAAAAAAGATACAAATAGGTATATCATAAGCTCCGTTCTATTTGTTTTACAAAAGCAACCCATTTTTAGAACTGAATACGGAGCCATTAAAGAAGTACTGCATCAGAAAAATAATAAACAACCCAGCTTAGAAGCTATTTCTAACGCAGTGATTCAAATAAGATCAGAGAAACTACCCGATCCTAAAAAAATAGGTAACGCGGGAAGCTTTTTTAAAAATCCCACCATCACCAAGGACTTGTTTGAAGTATTAGTGGCAAAATATCCAAAAATGATTGCCTACCCTATCACAGATGATACCTATAAAATAGCGGCGGGCTGGCTCATTGAAGCTTGTGGCTGGAAAGGGATTCAAAAAGGCAATGTAGGTTGTTATGAGAAACAATCTTTAGTCATTGTGCATTACAATAATGGGCCCGGCATGGAAATATATAATTTCTCGGAGGAAATTATTCAATCGGTACTAACACAATTCGATATTTTACTAGAAAGAGAAGTAGTTATTTACTAGTTAAGATTTAGATTATTAGTTAGTTAGTTAGTTAGTTAGTTAGTTAGTAAAAATTTATAAACTAATAGACTACTTCAATATCTACCCTTCTATTTTGCGCTCTTCCCTTCAATGTTTTATTATCAGAGACAGGTCTTGTATCTGCATAGCCTTTTTGGCTAATTCTTTTTTTCTCAATTCCTTTTTTCAATAAATAAGTAGCCACCACGGAGGCTCTTTTTAAAGACAATTTTTCATTCATTTTAGTAGTGCCCGTATTATCGGTATGCCCATTAATTATTAATGAAATAGTTGCATTATTTTGTAATAAAACCACTAAAGCATCAAGCCCAGCATATCCTTTTTTATTGACTACTACTTTACCAGATTCAAATTTTAAATAGGAAGCTAGCTCATTGATCATAGGTTGTAAATCGGCACAACCATGATTGCCTCTAATTCCAGCAATGGTTGGACATTTATCTTCTTCATCATTGATGCCATCTTTATCTGAATCGGGAATAGGACAACCTTCATATCTTGTTAATCCTGAGATATCAGGACATTTGTCGGCTTCATCATTTATTCCATCTTTATCTGTATCAGGAATAGGGCAACCTTTGTACTTTGCTGTACCTTCTTGATTAGGACAGTTATCCATCTCGTCATTAATGCCATCATTATCTGCATCTGGAATAGGACAGCCATGGTATTTTACCAAACCGGCAACAGTAGGACAGTCATCTTCACTGCCCACTACTCCATCGCCGTCATCATCTGAAACTGTTGGTGTTGGAGGTATCATGACCGGTTTTTTCTCTCTCAGTTTTAAAGGCAAAGTATAACTTATAGAATGATTATAATGCATTTTAGTAAGCGCCGAAGCTTCTGCCCTATAAGTACTAAGAATATTTATAAAAGAACCTTGTTTGGCTTTAATTTGAAGCCCCAAACCCAGAGGTGCATAGGCAGTGTAATATGAATTTTTAATAGAGGCCAGCCCCAAACCTGCACTAATGTAAGGAACTAATTTATGCTCATCTGTCAAGAACTTATAATTAAAACTTGCATCTAATGCTGTATACATTTCATTGGATTTAGGAATGCCAATTTTTGAAGAAGTATAAAAAGGATATTTCAAACTAGTAAAGTCTAAGTTCATCATTAAATCAAGATGCTGTGTAATACCTTTAAAATATTGTAAACCTGCTTGTAGTACTGTTTCACTGGCGTTATCGGTAATAGGCGTTTTTTTAAAATTAAATAAGCCTATTTTAAAAGCAATAGAAGCGGGTTTAATACTTGCTGTATCTTGACCCATAACTGTTAGCGCAAATGTAGAGGCTAGGATAATTACGATTATTTTTTTCATACTATTGTGTATTTTTCTGAAATTATTTCTTTTTAGAAGAAGGAGTATTGTACCAAGAAGGTATATTTTACTATTTAGGTTTATTTTACTTGAACGAATTTTTATTAAGTGTAAATTAAAGATTATCCTTGAATAGTCTACTGCTTTTTGGGATTGATTTTAGAATACCCTACAGCATCAAGTGCTACTTTGACAATTCCTTTAGAACTTAGATGTAATTTTTTAGCAGCCGTGGAACTCAGGTCAACTACCCTGCCCAATTTTAACATACCAGGATGCATACGGTCATTGATTCTCACTAGTACAGATTGTCCGTTTCTCATGTTGGTTACACGCACTAAAGTATTTAACTTATACAAATTACAAGCCGCTGTATATTTACTGTTTTTAAAAATTTCACCAGTAGCGGTTAAGGTACCATCTAAATTGGCACTATAAAAACTAGCAATACCCGTAATGTGATTTAATTCTATTTTAATGCGATGGGTATCAATTTTTTTATGGTACTTTTTTACAGCAGCACTGTCCAAATAGTTAATGGTGGTTAAACTAGTAGGATAAATTTTTTGTGGATTATTTTGAGCAAGAAGCTGAATGAAACTTAGTAGAGGGAATACTAAAATAAAAAAGAAGTTTAATTTAATATTCATAGAGTATTCTTTATATAAACTTTAAAAAAACTAAGCTTTATATGTAAATTAATTAAGTAATTAGCTTTTTATAAAAATTAGTTAATTGTAATTACTTCCACTACACTGTCTATGTTTAAGGGCCCATAAATATGTGGAAATAATTCATCTAAATCCTCTGCAAGTTCGAATAAAACAGGTCTTTGTACTTTTTCTTTTTCTATTTTAAGTTTAACCAAGCCTGTTTGACCTTTATAAAAACGCTCTAATACGCCCGAGATTTGTTTTTCAACAGAACAGTGTATAAAACCATCCTGCTCATAGGCAACAGGCGTATACTCGTTCTTTAATTTAGCAGCTTCCCACTCTTGTAGAGTAGTTACGTGGTATATATATTCGCTTTCCATAAATAATTATTATTTAATGATTCTTGGAATTTTTTGATCTATTAACATTAAGTCTGCAAGTACAATGGCAGTGACTGCTTCTAAAACGACAGGCACTCTTAGTGCTATACATAAATCATGTCTTCCTTTTACTGAAAAGGGCGCTGTTTCATTAGTTTCCCAATTTAGCGTTACTTGTTCTTTGGGGGTAGAAGAAGTTGGTTTCACCGCAATTCTAAATACCAGGTCATTGCCATTCGTATAACCACCTACCACCCCACCTGCATGATTGGTTTTTGTTTTTCCTGAAGCATCTACAATGGCATCATTATGATCCACACCAAACATAGAAGCAGCTGCAAAGCCAGTTCCAAACTCAATACCACGAATGGCAGGTATAGCAAAAACTGCATGGCTGATTAAAGACTCCACTGAATTAAAAAAATGTTCTCCTAGTCCAAGGGGCAATCCTTTCACCACACATTCAACAATACCACCTACACTATCTTTTTGTTCGATAGCTTTCTGTATTCCTTTTTCTACATCCGATTCTCCCCCAATACTTTTAATAGTAGCTTCTACTTTAATTATTTCTTCTAACCGACCTGTATTTAATAATTTCTTTGCCACCACACCAGCACCCACTAAGGCAGCTGTTAACCTTCCGCTAAAATGTCCTCCTCCTCTATAATCTTCAAAGCCGCCAAATTTATGATGTGCTGTAAAATCGGCATGGCCTGGTCTTGGCACAGCACGTTGTTTTTCATAATCGCCACTTCTAGTATTATTATTTTCAAAAAGCATCATGATAGGTGCTCCTGTAGTAATATCATTGAATAAACCAGCTTTAAAAATAGGTATATCATCTTCTTGACGTGGCGTTGTTCCTTTCTGCTTGCCTCCTTTGCGGCGCTCCATATCTTCTTCAAAATCTGCTACTTGTAACGGTAAACCAGCTGGGCAACCGTCAATAGTAATACCCACACAGGCGCCATGCGACTCGCCAAAAATTTGCACTGTAAATAAGGTCCCGAATTTGTTCATATTTTTATTTCGTTAATACAAGGTAAGAAATTTATTGTATATCTACTTTCGCACCCAATTCTTGCAAATGGGTAAAGAAATCGGTATAAGATTTATTGATTGCTTCTGCTTCTGTAATTTCAATAGGACCATTAGCCACTAAAGCCGCCACGCCACATGCCATGGCAATTCTATGATCGTGTTGAGAGAAGACAGTAGCCGATTGAATGACAGCTCCCCCATGAATAAGCATCTCATCTCCTAGTAAATCTATTTGAACGCCCATTTTTGCAAATTCAGTCTGCAAGGTTAGTCCTCTATCACTTTCTTTATGTGCAAGCCTACTTACACCTTTAATTTTAGTAATTCCTTTACAAACACTTGCAAGTGCCACTAGTGGAGGGAATAAATCGGGGCAATCGGTAGCATCAAATTCAAAAGCAATTAAACCATTAGAGTAATCATTAGAGTTATCATTAGAGTTATTACTTAAATCATCTGCCGAAGGCCCTATTAAAATTCCATCTGCTTCTATCTTCACATTTGCCATTGCAGTTTGAAGCGCTTCCATAATCTTTTTATCGGCTTGGGTAGAATTTAATTGCAAACCTTTTACTTTAATGGGACCTGCAATAGCACCTGCTACTAATAA
>Ga0209596_1001667_pt1 | contig 18851 bp, 12 predicted proteins | sample M_130807_MF_Meta_FD_187314 | JGI IMG/M metagenome (GOLD analysis project Ga0209596, IMG submission 187314) | Freshwater microbial communities from Lake Montjoie, Canada to study carbon cycling - M_130807_MF_MetaG (SPAdes) (version 2) | ecosystem: Environmental > Aquatic > Freshwater > Lake...
TCCATTTGCTGGTGGTTACCAAGAGTCTGTAAAGACTAAAGGTATTAACCCTAAGTATGTATCTAAGTTTTTTAGAGTTGATCCTGCATGTCCTCAAGCTGAGATTGTATCAGTGTGTGTATGTGATGGTGGTGCTCCTCAATGTGGAACTTCTTACTATTTACGTGTAGATGTTAAAGGATCTCCAGCACTTCGTTTCTTGAGTCATAATGCTTATCGCACTTTTGCATCAAATAATGTTTGTTGCCCCACTGATCCTGCTGCATCCACTGCAATTGATCCAATGCAAGTTCAAACATCTTGGGCATGGCAAATTGCTCGTGATCCAATCATGAAGAACTTTATTTTACCAATCCTTACTTGGGATAGTGGTGCAGGTATGAATGCTATGGATGTTGCTGCATGGTATGCTGCTAACCCTTTAGATACTGATACTGACTTATATACTTATATTTTAGCTAGTGGTGCAGGTAGTTATCCATTTGCACAAGTTTATCCAGATATTACATTCTCAGATAATAATGATGTTTATAATCCAATAACTGCAGAGGTTCCTTCTACAATTCCTTGTATGTACATGATTGGTGCTTATGAAGAAACTCAATTTGGTACTTGTTCATTCCATCCACAAGATTTTTATGAACTTGCTCCAGTTAAATTGTATCCTTCTATTACTGACCAATTAGGTGATCCTTGTGTTGATCAAGTATGGTGTCTTACTGATGGTGTTGTAACTCCTAAAGTAGAACTTGGAACTCAGGGTAGTGGATATGGTCATAAATATTTACGTGATGTAATTTTATTTAGACGTTATTTACAAGAGCAGTATGTATATGATCCACGTTTACGTGAAGTAATGAACCAAGATCAAGCTTATAATTATATCCTAGGTACAAGTTTCTATACATCTTATGGTATTCTTCATAGTGTTCCACGTTTTAATAATCCTACTGGAGTATTTGACAATGATCAGTATTTAGTTACTATTGTAATGCCTGAAGCTAGTTCTTGTAGTTCTAACTCAGATGTTGCAACATTTGAAACTTGGATGAATACTTATCTAGTTGCTGCAGGTAATGGAGTTCAATTAGAAGTATTGTAATATATTAAATACTAGTCCTATTAAAACAGGGGGAGTGAGAGTTCAAAAACTCTTCCTCCTCCTTTTTTTATTAACATTAAATGCTTAAATTATATTAAGAGACTATTTCTATGGCAAAACATCAATTATCATTAAACATAGTGGATGGATGTAATCCAACTAATTTTACTATTATAGATACAAGTAGCTATGCAGCTGCCCCTATTACATGTCCAACATTATCTATAACAATTCCTGGAGTTAGTGGTCCTATTTATTTTAGTCAAGGAACTTTACCTGATCCTGCTGAAGATCCTACTGATGAGTATTATTTACTTCCTACTTTTGGTTCAAACTTATTACCTCCTACTTTATACACAGGTACTCCTAAGTTTGTATTAACTATAGATAATATTTTTTTAAATACTCAATCTGCTGGACAATCTTTAACTAATTTACCAGATGGTCTTTGGAGTATAGGATATTGTGTAGCACCTTGTAATAAATTAAGTGTACAATATTATTATCTTCGCACAACTCTTGCGCTTAATACATATGCTTCATTATTGTGTAAACTTAGACTTTCTAATTGTTTACCTGATGGAGAAACTTTAAGAATGATTGATGAACTTCATGTGATTAAAATGTATCTTGATTCAGCTAAAGCTAAAGTAGAGATATGTCATGCGCCAGAGGAAGGACAAGCTTTATATAATTATGCTATTAAATTGATGGCTAATTGGGAAAAGTCTTGTTGTTCCACTTGTTAATTAACTTTAAAACCAAATAATTACAATGGCTGTATCATGCCCAAATTGCCACATTCCATGCACAGGTTGTGCAGGAGCTAGAATTACAACTGCTTCAGATGGAACTAAATGCTGCACAAAATGTGTAGCAAGACTAGAAGAAAAAATTAAATATCAAAAACAACAAAATCCAAAATGAGTTGCACTATAACTCCTGACTTAGATCCAAAAACTAAGATTGATATTATGATAGCTAATGAAGCTATGAATATGTATCGCAAGGATTATTATGGTATGACTACTTGCAAGGTAGGATATGATTACACTTATCTTGGAGATCTTAAACTTCTACTAGAAGTAACAAGTTGTTTAACTGAAACAAGTTATTGCATAACAAGTTGTTCAAATACACAAATTAAAGAAAGAATAAATACTTTATGAAGCCATTAGGCATCCCTTCAGGTAATAAATCAACTACTTGCGATGACGTCACTAGTACTAGCGTTATATGGGATGGTCCTAATATTGATGTGCAATGCCTGGGAGTACAGATTTACAAAGGTGATAGCATCAATCCTATAGTATATAATTCATTCAAAAATTTATGCAACCTCCTAGAGAAAATAGATGTTAAAGGATTAAACACTGCTTGTTTATCTGAATATATAGGTGATGCTAATTCTATCCTAGACATATTTAATGTACTATCTACTAAACTGTGCACGGAAGATTTACAGCTTAAGGAGTTGGAATTTGTGTATGATAGCAATACAAAGGCAGATTTACCTTATTGTCTTCAGGAAACAACAGATACTTTAACAATTACAAAGCTTCCACTTCCTGAATTATATCAAAAAGTAGCATTAAGAATTTGTTTATATCTAACAGATCTTTCTACATTAACTGATGAATTAACTTTATCAGTGGGTCATTACATTTATGATCAACTATTATTATTAGATATTGCAATATTAGATTTATGTAATTCAACCACTGCTTTAGTTACTCCAACTTGCACCAATAATCCTGTACAAAATCCTGCTGTTGATCCTGTAAAAGTGGAATTAGCATATGATTGGTTACAGTTAGCTTTTTGTTCTTTTAGAAACTTTACTGGAACAACCCTTGAATTAGCTTCAGCTGTAGCAAAAGATTGTCCCAATCTAGGTAATTTACCAAGACTTTCTAATACAGGAACAATGAGTGATCTGTACGGGTGGACTGAGCTACCTTCTAATCTTAGTGACAGTATTGGTAATCTGTGGTTAACTGTTTGTGATTTAAGATCCTCTATTAGAAACTTACAAGTAGGGTGTTGTGTTGATACACCTTGTTTATCTTTTGATGTAGGATATAGTTTAGTATTTGATCCCACCCCTGTTTCAACTTATGTAGACGTTGTATTTGATAACACCACTATTAGAAACTTAGCTAGAACATTAACTTACGCTAGTATAGGTGGTGCTCCTCCTTCTTGGATTAATCTTGATTTTCCAACTATTAGTACAGTATCTATAAATATTAATGATGGCACTGTAAATCAAACTCAGGATACTGGACTTACAATAGTTGATTTAATGCAGGGACCTGCTTATCCTGCTGGTAACTACTATCGTTATGTATATCCTGCTGGATATAATCCAACTGCACCTGTAAAAACAATAACTATTAGTTTTGACTATAACTGGATTGGTGCAAGTTATCTAATATCAAATGCTATTACTACTGGCTCAAATTATACATTTACAATACCAGCAGGTCATACACTAGTGGCAGGTGACTTTATTACAATTACAGGAGTAACTCCTAGTGGATTTAATGGATTTAATCTTGAGATTTTAGGAGTAACTTCTCCTACTTCATTTACAATTTTAGCTGTAACTCCAGGATTAGTATATACTTTTGATATATCAGGAGGTACAGTATCTTTATATGAACCAGCTTGTGATGTTTGTAAATGTTGCTGCAACTTTAATTTAACCAACGGACTTTATTAATATGGAACCTATAAAATCAAATATTACTTCATCAGGAAAGCCTCTTAATCCTGTTACAGCTAAATGCGTAATTTGGGATGGTCCAAATATTACTTGTTTAGATGGAACAACTTTATGCAAAGGTCAAACTATTGAAGTTTCTTTGTACACATTAGCAAATAAACTTTGCGCAGTATATGAAGCTATTAATCTCACTGATTTAGATACGTGTATTAATAATATAGTAAGTGGCACCACTATTACAGTTACTGGACAATCTTCTATAAAGGAAGTATTTTCAGCTATCATTAATAAAGTTTGTGTGCAGGAATCTAGGATAAATTCTCTAGAAGGAGCAGAACCTACAATTCTTACAGCAGTAGTACCTGAGTGTTTAAGAATACTAGCTGCTACTTATGTTTCATGGAACTCTACATTTTTTACATTAAATCTAGCAGACTATGCAAACCTTGTAGCTACAGAAATATGCATTATGCTAACAGATATAACAAATCTGCAAAATAATGTAGTTACTATTAATAAAAACATTACAGATCTTTGGAGTGCATTAAACACTTGCAGTAATGCAACAAGTAATCTAGTAATGCCTACTTGCACTAATAACTGGACACTTAACCCTACTAATGACCCTCAAACTGTTCAAGTAGCATATGCTTGGTTAGAATCTGATTTTTGTAATTTAAGATCAGCACTAGGTACCCCTGAATTAATTACAACTAACATTGCTAAACAATGTCCTGATTTAGGTGCTTCTGATAGATTATCAGCTGGTGGCGCAATGAGTGCTTTATCTGGATGGGTGGATAATCCAATAAACTTAGCAGACTCAGTAGGTAATCTTTGGCTCACGGTATGTGATATGAGAGCTGCTGTTGCTACTATTTTAGATACTTGTTGCTTTAGTCCTTGTAGTTATCTTGAGTTTGGATATGATTTAATTTTTGATCCATTAGGTCTTTATGTAGATATAGTCTTTAATACTTCAGGAAATGCTCCAACTATTTTTACATCTTCTGCAGCATCCCCTCCTTTAAACTCACCCTATTCTGCAGTAGCAGGAGTCCCCTTTACAGGACCTTTGGCATGGATTGCTACTCAGTTTCCAAGTGGTGGGCAAACTAATATGATAATTACATTAGATGATGGAAGTGGTATCACTATTCTTTTACCTAATGGTCCTACTACTACAGGAACTATTTCTCAAGTTGCTGTATTATCAAATGCATTTAATGATGGTATTCGTGTAGTATTTGCTACAGAAAATCCTCTCTATAACAAAGGTTCTTTAAATCAAACAATTAATTTTAATTTTGATTATGAAGTTGTTGATCCTGTGACAGGCATAACAACTACTTGTACTATTGATCAAACTGATGGATTTGTGTATGAGTGTGACACACCTCCTGTATTTGCTGAAAATGTAGTTATATCAACTACTGTAGGCACTGATTTAAAAGTTATAATAAAAGGTGTCTACACAGAAACATTGTCTATATCTGTTGGTACAGCAACTGGAGGATCTCCGACAACTATAGTAAATAGTTCTAACCCATGGACTGCTAGTGAATTTATTTACCCTACTGTTGCAGATGCAACATCAAATATAGTGTACATAACAGGAGGTACTGGTGCAGGACAATCAAGAAGAATCCTTAGTAATACTATAAGTACAATTGTGGTAGATGTAGCATGGGACACTACTCCTGATGGCACCAGTCAGTATGAAATTAAAGATAAGTTTTATGCTTATCCATTTAGTACTACTGCATATTTCCCAGCGTATATTCAAAATATACTAAATTTTAATTTTCAAGTAGTACCTACAGCTTCTTCAACATATAATCCTAATGATCCTAGTACTTGGGTTGCTCAAGCTCAAGGTAATAATATACCACCTGCTACAGCATGTGTTACTGGTTGGAACTATACTAGTATAGGATTAAATGGAAATACAGAATATGCAATAAGTATGCAAGTAAATTATACTTGTAATAGTTCTGCTTGGACAATAATAGATAAATTATTAGAAGTTCCAATTTCTGTTTCTCCTGTTGTTTCAAATGCATTAACTACTGCTAGTGTTAGTGTACTTGATAGACTTAGTAATAGTCCAACCTATTTACTACCAAACCCTAAAACAGTTAATGTAGGTACTCCATTTATATGGCCAGTAGAGTTACCTGTTGTACCTAATTTAACTGAGTTTTACCTATCACCTAAAATTGCTACTTGGGTTGTTCAAGGAACTAGTCATCAATTTTGTTTATGTGGGATGCAGACAGATCCAGATGGAGTTACAGGTGCAGGTAGCACTCCAAACAGAGATACTATTTTAGGTAACTGGAGAGGATATGATGTATCACTTGGTTTAGTTGATCCTATAACTAATTCACTTACTCCTATAGTTGATAGCTTATCTAATCCTTATTTGACAAATTCTATTGTAGATTCTAATTTGTCATTTTTAAATAATGCTCTTGGATCACCAATTCTATTATCTATTCCTGCTACTTTTGTTAATACATCATACCCTGTTCAAGTAAAATATGATCAAACGCCTTATCCTGTAGAAATAAGTGAAGATTTTCATACAATAACACAACCTGCGTTTAATTTTACATTTATAAATTCAGATGGGCCAATTCCTCCTGTGCCTAATATTTATAAAATACTTGTTACATTACAGACATATACTTGGGACACTGCAACAAGTACTTATATATTACATACTGCAGTATCTTACCCTACTACATCAGCTCCTTTACCTTATAATACTTCTCCAGTGGTAGTAACGATACCACAACAAACTATACAAGCTACATATGGAGATAAAATCAAATTCTATGTTGATGTATTTTATACTGGCAATACTTTATTAGATATGACTAGGAATGTTGTAACAGGAACTATTGTCATTACTCCTACATTAACTTCTCCAACGGTAACTAATGGTCCATTTTCTTGTATTGGTCAAACAAAGACTATACCCTCAAATTGGGTAAATAACCCTTATAATGCCACTTTAAATCCAAATGGACCTTATAAAGCTTTAGAGTATACAGGTATAGTAACAGAAGACTATATAATAACACCAACAATCATAACACACACAATAAATCCTTAATCAGTTAATTAATTAAAAAAATAAAACAATGAGTTGTAATAATTGTAATAACTGTGCTCAATGCAATAGTACACCCACTGTTGCAGTATTGCCAGCTCCAACTTGTATAAATACTACAGCATGTGAGGAATATATTCTTTCTGATTGTGTTACTAGCACCATAGAGGGAGCATGTAGTAGTCAACTATATCAATATAACTCAAACGGGAGTTTAGTTTTAGATATAAATGGAGATCCTACACCTTTTATTCCTGCTAATACTTTAGGAATTAGTATTACTAATAATGAAAATTTAAGTAATATTCTGACAGATTTAGTGTCTGATAAGAACTGTAGTTTTAATCCTAACTATATTGCAGGAATGCTTCAGGTTATTCAAGCAAATCCATTGCATCCTGTTAGTCAGATATTTTGCAACTTAGTTTGTGCATGTATTGCTCAATGTAGCAATGAGTGTCAAATTGAGATTGTTGAAACTGTAACCTTTAATCCTGCCAATACAACTGAAACAGGCTTTGTAGTTACCTTTAATGGTTTATTAAATTATATATATACTATTGAAGTTACAGATACAAACGCAGTTACACCCACTGTATATTCCTATACGTACCCTCTTCCTCCAATAACTACGGGCAGTGCTGGTATAGTAAACTTCAACACTAATTTGTTGATTAACTCAGCTGGAATAAGCGTTCCTACTTTACCTTCTGGAAACACATTTGAAGTAGTTATTACTTCTGAATTTAATAATGAATCTTGTTCAAGTAATTCATTTACAACTTTCACTAATCCTCCTGATTCTTGTACTTGCGCTAGTACAATAACTGTTCAAGCAGATTTTGAGGCTTTATTACCTTTTGGAACAATAGGTGTATATATTTGGACTAACCCAATTTTAGGGTATGTACCTCAGCTTTATGAAATTACAGTGTTTGATTCAGGTGGGGGTCAAGCGGTTCCAACTGGTCTATATGATCCAACATTATATCCACTTCCTCTATTAGCACCTGCGCATCCTGCTGGAACAATGTATATTGAGTTTGGTAATGGTCTTTTCTTAGGTGGAGATTACCTTCTAACAATCAGGGCTATTTGTGAGCTAACTCCATCATTTACTTGCGCGAGTGATCCATTTAATTTTTCTTATACAGTAACAGCAGCTCCATCTTGTGGTCCTCCAGATATCACTAATGTCATAGTAAATCCATAAACTAACACTAATGACATATACTATAAATATAAGTATTATTAATCCAGTTGATTCATTAGATGTATATGCCTTGGTAAATGGGGGCAGTTCTTATATTTTAATTGGGTATGTTTATTCACCAGGATCATTTCCAAGAACAGAACAACCTACACTTGTAGTTCCTGTAAATAATGATCATGTAGTTACTGCTATAGCACTTGTAAGCATGTGCGGTACTATAGAACAAGATGGAAATATTAGATATTTATATAATCCCATAGCTACACCTTGTACCTTTACACCAAATGCAGGGCCTGTAATTGATATTGAATGGACACCTTTATGTGATGTATTAGGTAATAGTGTATTAGAATATACAATTAGTTATAAGGTTACAGGATCACCTTCTGCACCCACTGAAATAACTATTCCAATTGCCACTGTTATCACTGATCCTTACTATATTGCAAATGGAGTGTATCAAATGCAACTTACTACGTTAGATGGCATAGTAGCAGCAACTTCTTATGATATTAGTTTAGGAACTACTTTGCAATTTAATTATTATGTGGATTCATCTGTAAATCCAGCAGGGTTTATATTAGTTAATCAATTAACAGCACTAACGTCAGATATAGTAATCACACCTTAATATGTTAATTACACTAGGAGGTACTATTACTTTAGAGAATTATTCTCAAACTCAACTGAAAGTTATAGTTCAGGATGGGAGTAATAGCACTATAGATTATTATTTTGATAAAAAACTAGTATATTTATACTTAAATTCAGTTACTGAAACACCAAGTATTGGGGCTGGATATTTTTATATAGCTGCTATATCTCCTTTAGGTAATTCTTATAGTTTTCCATTATTTAATATTAGTAGTCCACCCATTAGTGATATACCAGAGTTTTTAAATATTGTAAATAGTTGGACATACGGTAGTAGTCAAGTAAGTTTAAATAGCGGAACTGCTTTAGAACCTTTAGGAATTTTAAATTTTATAGAAGGTTCTAATATTACTATTACAACAACTTATAATTCTATAAATAATAGTATAGATGTTACTATAAATAGTAGCGGAGGTGCTGGTGGAGTAACCACTTTTTCTGGAGGTACTACAGGACTAACACCAGCTATTGCTACATCAGGTGTTATTACACTAGGAGGTACTTTAAATGTAGCCAATGGAGGAACTGGATTAACAACTTTAGGAACAACACTGCAATATATTAGAGTTAATGCTGGTGCCACTGCACTAGAATATGCAACTTTTCCTACAATTCCAACAGTAACTCCTGCTGCATTAACTAAAACAGATGACACTAATGTCACTCTTACTTTAGGGGGTACACCTACTACTGCGTTATTAGAAGCCACTAGTTTAACTTTAGGTTGGACAGGAACTCTTGCAGATAGTAGAATAGCATCAGCTGCTACTTGGAATGCAAAACAATCAGGAGGAAGTTATATTACAACTTTAACAAATGACGTAACAGCTTCTGGACCAGGTAGTGCAGTTGCCACAATAGCAAATAATGCAGTAACTTATGCTAAAATGCAACAAGTTTCTGCTGCAGCAAAATTGCTTGGATCAAGTGATGCTGGAGCAGGTAATGTTCAAGAAATATCATTAGGTGCAGGTTTAACATTAGCGAGTGGAACTATTTTAACAAATACTTCAACAGTAACACCTGCAGCTTTAACAAAGACAGATGATACAAATGTAACCCTTACTTTAGGAGGAACACCTACTACATCATTATTACAAGCAACTTCTTTAACACTTGGATGGACAGGTACTCTTGCTGATAGTAGAATAACATCAGCAACAAATTGGAACACAGCTTATACAAATAGAATTACAAGCTTAACAACCACAGGTTCAGGTGTTGCCACATTAATATCTAATGTATTAAATATACCAACTCCTGCAACATTTACATCTCCTCTTACTACTAAAGGTGATTTATTTACATATAATTCAACCAATGCAAGATTACCAGTAGGATTAGATACTCAAGTTCTTATAGCTGACAGTACAGCAACCACAGGATTAAAATGGGAAACTAACACAGCTGCTACACCAACAGGTTATTATGGTTCATTTGAAGATAATACTATTCAAACAGCTGCTGCAATAAATACTCCATATGCTATGAAGTTTGGTATTACTGACTTAAGTAATGGAATAACAATAGTAAGTGATGGTAGTAATTTAACTAGAATTACTATTGCTAATACAGGAGTTTATAATATTCAGTTTTCAGCACAATTTGATAGAACAAATAGTGGCACTGATTCTGTTGATATATGGTTAAGAAAAAATGGAGTAGATGTACCTGGAAGTGGAGGTAAAATAGTATTAGCTGGTGGTGCAACTGCTTCACAAATAATAGCTTCTTGGAACTATGTATTAAATACAGTTGGAGGAGATTATTATCAATTAATGTGGAGTACACCCGATACTCATGTTAGATTATTATATGAAGCAGCACAAACTTCTCCATTTGCTCATCCAATAATACCATCTGTTATATTAACAGTTACACAACAAAGTGGAATAATGGCTGGTACGGGTTTGACTGCTATTAACAGTTTAACAGGTGCAGCCCAAACATTAACAACAGGAACTACAGGAACTGATTTTACAATAGTTGATAGTGGAACAGACCATACGTTTAATCTACCTACTGCTTCTGCATCTAATAGAGGGGCAGTATCTTCTACAGATTGGAGCACATTTAATGGCAAAACTATTTCTTCTTGGGTATATAGAAAAGCTGCTAAATGGTATACTCCACATCAAAATGCAGGACAAATTGGATCAATTATAAATGCAGCAAATACAATTAGATATACTCCTGTAATTATTGATAGAGATATTACAGTCACTCAAATGGGGATAAACGTTGTAACTATATCTACATTAGGAAATACTTGTAGGATTGGAATTTATTCAAATGATGCAACAACTACATCTCCATTAACAAATTTAATAGATAGTGGTACATTAGCACTAGATGCAACAGGAGCTAAAACAGTGACAGGATTATCAGTTGTTCTTACAAAAGGATTGTATTGGTTTTGTTATGTATCCAATGCTACAGTAGGAACTGTTGCATCAGTGAGTACAAACTTTCTTCCTGATGTAAGGGGAACCACTTCTTTAAATCTAGGACCAACAAATGTGTTAGCCCAGTCTTTTACTTATGCAGCACTACCATCAACAGCAGGAACTTTAACAGAACTTCAGTCAAGTACAACAGTTTGCACTTATTATCAATATTAATATGGGACAAGAAATAATTTATCAGTGGGTATCTAATGGAGTGAACACTGAAATTTCCTCCACTACAATTCCTAATGTAAACATGGAAACAAGTGGGTATATTGATTTAGTGGCAGGTAAAGCAACAGTAAATTGTTTTAATGCAGGAAAAGCTATTATTATTACAAGAAACCAAGACAATACAACTGCAATAGGAAACTTATATATCTATGCTCCTAATATAATACCTGAAGTAAGTTTTGAAATAAGAAGTACAAATAACCTAGATGCTGGAACAGTTTTTTGGCAAATAGTAGAATAAAAAAATAAGATATGGATATTATAGTATTTTGGTCACCTGGGAATTCAACAGCTCCTACAGATGAGTTTAATGTGTTATATAGAGAGTATGATCCTAGTGGATTAACTAATTGGATAATTGCTAATCCAACACCTTTGCCTAATACAGCAACTAGTTATACAATTACAGGACTTAATGAAAATACTATATATGAATATGGTATTGCTATGGCATGCGTGGGAGTACAGGATTTATTAGCTACCACAACTTTTATATATAAAAAATGTCCAGATATATCTTTTTATCAAGGACCTGTTGTATTAGGATATCCTACTTTGTATTATTCTGTATTCTATCCTAATTCCCAAAATGTTATTAATAGTAAGATAGCAAGTTTTGATACAAGTATTAGTACTGCATTCCCTGCAGATTGCCCAACACCAACAGCACTTATGATTGGAAGAACTAGTTTTCAAACTAGTGATTCTTGTTCTTTTCCTCTTGTTGCTGTAGCATGTGGTGAACAAACATTAGCTTTTTCATATCCTAGTAATTCTTTTTCAGGAACAGGTTACTTTGGATTGGATAGCGTTAGTTATTTAGCTGGTACTTGTGATGGACTTCAGACAGACCCTATTTTATTTAACTTCACTGATACGTTTAAATTTAATATTCAAACTACTATTGGATTTAATAATAACGTAGTTGCTAGTGAAATTTTAGTGGTTGATTCTAGTTGTGCTATAGAATCAAGTGCCCCAAGTTTTATCTTCACTCCATTAGTAATAGATTATCTTAGAATAAGTGGATCACTTTGCTGGGATTCTGCTACAGGAATTGTTGATATAACATTAATAGATGGAACAGGTCAAACAAATATCACTGATTATATTATAGAATATTCAACACAAGATATATCTACAAATTCTATTGTACTAGTAGATGCTTTAGGAAATCCTATTGTAGGAAATCAAGCTACATATCAAGTATATTGCCCTATTATATTATCACCTCAATTAACAGATAACCAACTAACAGGAAATGTTGATGTAATTGTTACTTTATATAATCCAGGAGCAACTATAATTCTTTCTTTACCTAGTCAAAATTATCAAGGAATAACAGTTAGCTCAATGTATATTGCAATTGCTATTGAACTGACTAATGCAGGGTATCCTTCAAGGTATGTAACAATAGGTGGAATTGATTATCTTAAAATAGGATGTACAGGTACTGCTGTAGTAACAGGAGATATACAAATATCTTCTTCTAATATCATGGTATATGAGGCTCCAGTAATTCCTCAAGTAAATTATACAGCAGGGGAAGCTGGGATAACAAGTTCTGTTGAGTATAATGGGTTTATATATGGATCTAGAGGAAATGACATCACTGATTGTAACATACAAGTAACAGATATAGGAGCAGGAACTACAACAAGTGTTTCTCATAACATTAATATTGCTGTAAATACTTTAGTGCTAGTACCTGAAATACCTCCTACCTCAGTGTATGATGTAACTTACATGTATTATTCTGGATCTTATCAAGTAAACATGACAATTTCTCAAGTAAGTGCATCGTGGAATGAAGGATTTAATTATTCTACTGATGGTTCAGATATATTAGTTTATGATCAATCTATTGCTTTATTATACTCCACTAATTTAGTTGCTTTGGGAATAAGTGCTACTATTAGATATGTATGTTATGATAATACAAATAACCAATTATTTTTATTTGTAAATGATGCTGGTGGACCCACTACTTTTTATGTAGTAACACATGCCATTGGAGATATATGGACTTTAGTTTATAGTGGTATCAATGCTTATACTACAAATAGTACTGTTGTTTTACCTGTTCATAATATTGTAAATGGACATATTTATATGCCAGCAGGTTTAGGACAAGTTAATATGTTTAATACCACTACATATGCAGTAACAAATATTCAAATGTTAGAAGCTCCTGCTGGAGCAAATGCAACTGGTACATATGCGTTAGATGTAGATACTGTAACAGGACTTGTTTATGCAACTAATGCATATTGGTATAGCCCTCTACCTAAATCTAAAAATATTTATGTACTTACAAATACAACATATACCACTACAATTGTAGGCAGTACAAGATGGAATGTTGATATATGTAGCAAACCTCAATTTATAAATAACGGTGTAAATAAATATTTATACTTTAGTTCTTTTTCAGGAAGAAATTTATACAAATACGATATAGATTTAGTTACTTGGTCATTTGTTTCTATTCCTTCTGTTTATACAAAAATGCAAGGAATTATAGAAGAGAAAATTCAAGTTCAAGAAAAAATAGGAACTGATAAATTAGTGATAATAAATTACATGAATAATGGTAGTTTAGTTACTCCCTATGAAATAAAAAATATTTTTGTTTATAATATTACAACAAATAGTGTTATTCAAGTTATAACTGGAGCAGATAATTCTTCTTATTCAGGTCCAAGCAATGCCTGGAATTCAAATGACTATGGGGAAGGTTTTTGTTGTACTAATGTAAACACTAATTATGTAATAGGAACTTCTATTTTGACAGATACATTTGGAAATATTTATTGGAAACCTTCTGCAAATAATTCTTTTTATAAATCTACTAACTATGTAGAAATAGGTGTAGCTCAAATTTGGGGGTTAACTGCAGGTAATTCAGCATATGCTAAAAATAGACTTATTAGAATTTGGAATATACAATCTGATGGTAGTTTAGTTGCTTCTGCGAGAAATTTTTGGCAAGCACCTGATGGTGGTATGAATGTAGGAATTGTAAATATAATTTATGATAGTTATTATGACTCTATAATTATACAACCTTATCAAGCAGACGCTTTACATATGATTAAAGCTTCTAATTTTACAGGTTATTCAGGAACAGTGACTTCAGGAACACCTTATATAACAGCATTAAAATTGATAGGAGATGGAGCAACAAATGGATTATACTACACTCAAAAATTAGTTACTTCTGGTAATGGAAGCATTGCTGTATTTGGTCCACATTATCCTGCCTTCACTAATGTATTTGGAAGTGCGTTTTTTAGTAATAGTAATATTACAACTCAAACTAATACACCAACTTTTACAGTAACAGGAAATCCTCCTGCATTAGGTCTATATAATACAGATACTTTACCTCAACTTTATATTCCTTCCACTAATGAATATTGGATAGTAGGAAGAGCAACTCTAGGAGGAGTTCCTATAATAAATATTTATAACGCTACAACATTAATTTTACAATCTACACTAGATATAATTGCTTTAGGATATGCTTTACCAGAAACTGGATTTACTAAAATTGTTTATCATCCAACAAGAAATGAAATACTATTATATGATAATATTGGAGTATTGCTTGCTTTTGATGTACCTAATCGTACAGTAAATATAAATACAACAGTACTTACTTTGTATAGTGCATTTGAATATATAGGATCAATAGTTCCTTATGGAGATAGTTATTATATTGATATTCATGATAGTTCTGGATTTGATGAATCATGGATGAAAGTAATTGATGGATTAAATACTTTTACAGGAAGTATCCATAATTTTATTACTGCAACTATAGATTATAATTTATTACCTACTATAACAAATGAAAATGTATGGAGCTCTACTGCAATAGCATCTACAACAGGACAGTGGAAAATAACAAGTTCTTCATCATGGGCTTCTATTGTGGGTGGAGGAACTATAAATATATCACCAAATGATATTATTGAATTCACAATGTTTAGTCCAACTATTAAACTAATATCTATTGAAAACATAACTCAAAGCTTTACATATGATCCTCTAGTATATCAAAATACATTAAATAGTATACCTACTTTTGCAATTAAAGCAGATAACATTACTTTAAATAATGGAGATCAGCTTGAGTTTACATTTTATAATCCTTATATTCCTAGTTGTCCCTTTATTAACCAAGTACTAATATCTTTCTAATATGCCAGGTCCAGTAACATTTAATATTGATTATACAGTTAGTCCTGATGCAATCAATCGTACTCTTGAGTATAGATGGTTAAATCCATTTAATGTATTTAGCGCATGGACTCAAAATTTTGCAACAGGTATTAATACTCCTATTAATACATTCAACGGAACTGTACTTAATTTTAATATTAATCCTGCAATGGGAGATCTTAATCAGTTTTATTGGAACACTGTTTATGAGTTTAGAGTTAAAACAATTTGTAAGGATGGTACTGTAGAATACTCAGATCCTACAGAAATTTACTATCAAGCACATTGTCCTGAAGTACGTTTTAGTAGAAGTAGATTGTACGGTGAATTTGGTTATTCTCTTGACATTATACTTTATGATCCAGCAGGTCATGTTCCTATGAATCCTTTAGCGTATTCTATAATAAGTTATCAATTTGATATTTATTCAGTGGTAGGTGTAATTAGAACATTTGAAGGTACTTTCACTGCTTCTGTTACAGCTGGAGATATTATTCCAGGAGATCCTTATTTTCAGTTAAGCTTATATGACAGTGATTTAATAAATGGAATAGTAAATGGGAGTACTTATGAATTAGATTTTAGTTTTGTTTTGACAACAGGTACAGGTACTATAAATGTACCTTGCACCTCCCCTTCTCCAGTTACTTTACCTCAATGCAGTAGGTATAAAATATATACTAATGAATTTTGGAATTTAGAATATACAGATTGTACTGGTATTCGCAGAACAGTTAGTAACATAGAAGCTCAACCTCAGCAGATATCAACAGGATTTAATTGGTTTTACATATGTTCTATGACAGAACCTAAAGGATCTGCATGTTATACTCAAAATCTTGTTGCACCATTTATTTGGGTTTCAATTCCACCTGAACTAAAGAATCCTCCAGGACCAAATATTGTAATTAACAATCCTGTAATGCCAAATTCTTGGGGAAACCCTGCTGATTTGCTTTATGGAGCAGTGGTTGAAATAGATACTGTTAACGCTTGTCCGTATTGTGAAAATGGAGATATCACTGTAATTAGTCAAAATAATTTGTGTTATCCATTTGGTCCTGTAACTTCTGTACCAAATAATTGTACATAAAAAATTCAGGTTGTTGGTAACCCTGATCACGGTGATACTCCTCTCAGTATAAAAACTGGGAGGACTCACTTAAATTTTAAACTATGAAAAAAATTATAGATGTATACACTTCTATAGTAAAATGGAAGAAATCAGATGCACATTGTGCTAAAAACTTAAGTATGGATTTATCTGAATACATTCAGATTAAACAAAAAATACTTGCAAAAATTGATGAGTATAAACCAATACTTAATCAAAGTCTGCTTTCAGCTATTACAAAATCTTTTAGCAAAACTGATTGTGATACTAAAATAAAATTTGATTTAAGTACTTCATTAGAAAGTTCTTATGATATTTTAGATTCTAAAATTGTTAGTTCACATACTGACATGGATGCTGGAAAAGTAAGACTAGAAGCTTACTCTACCAAAGAACCTAAAACTCCAGAAGAAATAATTGAGCTTCTTAAAATAGACACTAGTAAATGGAAATTATCTCAATATTGGAATAAACAAAAATCAGGGTATTGGATTGTATCAGCTCTTATCACTCAAATTAGTAAAGAAGAATCCAATCTTTTTAATTTCTTAGATTTATTAAAAGATTATTCTTTTCCTGTTGTCCCTGATTTTTCTAAAAATATTTCTAAAGAAAATGAATCACTTGAAAAAGTATGCGCTATACTATCTTTGCAAGATCTTCATTATGGAAAAACTGGAGCTGAAGACTTAACTAATATAGTTCTTACTACAGTGGAAGGTTTATTGTCCAAATGTGAGCCTGGGTATAACTTAGATAAAATTATTTTAGTTGTTGGAGGAGACTGTTTAAACATGGATACTTTTAATGGAACCACTACTAAAGGAACTTTGGTTGAAAGTTCAATGACAGCGCAAGAAACTTATATTCAAGCATTTGAAGGATTATACTTACTTTTACTGTTAATGAAAGAATATGCTGAAAATATTAATGTGGTATTTATACCAGGTAATCACGATAGATTAAGTTCTTTTCATCTTGTGCACGCTCTTTCTAAATCATTTGAAAAATCTCCACAGTTTACTTTTCACACAGAATATTCAGAAAGAAAAGTGTTAACTTATGGAGAAAACATGTTTTGCTTTGAGCATGGTGATGTTTCTAAAAAATCCACCCCTTTGGTTTATGCAACTGAATATCCAATTCAATGGGGACAAGCTACGTATAGAACACTTTTTACAGGACATTACCATACTAAGAAAACTACAGAGTATATATCAGACAATGAGATACATGGCTTTACTATAAAAGTATTACCTTCCTTATCACCCACTGATTATTGGCATTATCATAATAAATTTGTAGGTAATAAAAGATCTGCTGTTCTTGAATTATATGACAAAGATGCTGGTAAAATTGCAGAGTTTAATAAAAACTATAAACTTTAAAAGTTTAATTTTTATTATTCAAATAAATTTATTAAATTATATAGTATATAGATATGAAAGATGCAGTAAAAGTAAATCTTAAAGGACCTAGATATAAACAACCAAGATTAGTGACAACCACTGATGAATGGCTAACAGATATTGCAGCGTCTTCAGATTGTTTAGTTAAAGATAAAGCTGTTATTAAAAATATAATTGTAGAAACTAATAGAGCAATTGCATCAACAGTTATTAATTACAGAGATGGTATTGAATTACCAGAACAATTGGGTTGCATCTTTTTAGGAACATGTCAACCTAAAATTCGTAAGAATGTAGACTTTAAAAGTACAGATCATTATTTAAAAGTAATTCAACATAGAAACTGGGAAAGTGATAATTATTTAGCCAAGATATTCTACACTAATTATGAAACTAAATACAAATTTAAATTTCATCAATTGTGGGGATTTAAAGCAGCTAGAGAATTTACAAGAACAGTGGCAGCAGAATATCCAAAAAAATGGAAAATGTACATTCAAATAGACCACACCTTAAAAGTGTCTAGGTTATATAGACATTACTTAAAAGATGCAAATAGAATTATATTAGATAAAGAAAGACTTCAAACATACAATCCACTAGAA
>Ga0209596_1001669_pt1 | contig 18838 bp, 11 predicted proteins | sample M_130807_MF_Meta_FD_187314 | JGI IMG/M metagenome (GOLD analysis project Ga0209596, IMG submission 187314) | Freshwater microbial communities from Lake Montjoie, Canada to study carbon cycling - M_130807_MF_MetaG (SPAdes) (version 2) | ecosystem: Environmental > Aquatic > Freshwater > Lake...
CGCGCCGAGTCCGGCGGCGACGAGCAACGGCAGCGCAAACGCGACGTTCTTCATCGCGAGCGAGACAAAGGCGAACGAGCCGAGCAGCGACGCGAACCACAGCGTGAAGCTCGCGCGCCCCACCCAAGCACGCTCGCGCGGCCCGTGCGAACGCTTCATTTCCAGCAGCGTGTAAATCGCCCACGGAATCGCGCCGACGAGGAAAAGGATGATGATGTAACGGCCCATCTGCGCACAGTGTAGCCGATGTGGGCGGAACGCCAAGCCTGCGTTCGCGGGACGCGGAAAAGAAAGTTCTCAGTTCTCAGTTCTCAGTTTTCCATTCCGACGCCCGGACGGAGAGACAGAGCACTGAGCACATTCCCCCCCGCCCCGCACTTCGCGCAACTTCCGGTTTGATCTCCGCGCACGCACCGCACATACAACGCGCTCGCAAATCCGCCGCACACACACGGCGCCGCGCTCACTCCCAGCATCATGTCCCACTCAGAAATCCCCGGCGGCGTCACCGCTGCGCAAGGCTTCCAGGCCGGCAGCATTTACTGCGGCATCAAGACGGCGAACAAGAGCGCGCCCGACATCGCGCTCATCGTCTCCAGCACGAAAGCCGTCGCCGCGGGGACCTTCACGACGAACAAGGTGAAGGCCGCTCCCGTGCGAGTCTCGCGCACGCGCCTCGCCTCGCCGGACGTGCGCGCGATCGTCGCGAATGCCGGCAACGCGAACGCCTGCACCGGCGTGCCCGGCCTCGAAAATGCGAAGCGCATGTGCGTGGCCACCGCCGGCGCGCTCGGCCTGCACGAAAAGCAGATCATGGTGTGCTCGACCGGGCGCATCGGCGTGCAGCTTCCGATTGAAAAAATGGAGGCCACGCTCGCAAAATCCGCACAGTGCCTGAGCCTGAACGGCAGCGCCGCCGCCGCGCGCGCCATCATGACCAGCGACACTTTTCCGAAGGAGTTCGCCGTCGAATTTTCCGCGCACGGAAAGAAGATCCGCATCGGCGGAATCGCGAAGGGCGCGGGCATGATCGATCCGAACATGGCCACGATGCTGTGCTTCATCACGACGGATGCGAACATCAGCCGCACGACGCTGCAAAAGGCGCTCAGCGTCTCCGTCGAGCAGTCGTTCAACCGCATCACGATTGACGGCGACATGAGCACGAACGACACGGTGCTCGCGCTCGCGAACGGCACGGCGGGCAACAAGCCGATCAAATACGGCACGAAGGAATTCAAGGCATTCCAGGCCGCGCTCGACGACGTGACGCGCGAACTCGCGTGGATGATCGTGAAGGACGGCGAGGGCGTTACAAAATTTGTCGAGGTCCACGTGCACGGCGCATCCACGCTCGCCGACGCACGCCGCGCCGCCGAGGCGATCGCAAACAGCACGCTCGTGAAATGCGCATGGTTCGGACAGGACCCGAACTGGGGCCGCATCATGGACGCGCTCGGCTACTCCGGCGCAAAGATGCGCGAGGAACTCGTGGACATCTACTACGACGGCGTCCTCGCCGTGAAAGGCGGCATGCTGGCCAAGACGCCCTTCGACAAGCTGCGCGAAATCGTGAAGCAGAACCGCTTCACGGTCTGCGTGGACCTGAACCTCGGCCGCAGCGAGCACATCGTTTACACGACCGACTTCACAATGGAATACGTGAAGCTGAACATGGGCGACGGCACCGGCGGGTAGTCCGAAAATGGGCACGGCACGCGTCATCCCAATCAAGTTTCACTCGACCGCCGCAAGAGGCCCGGCGTGCACCAACGCCTGTAAATTTTCGTCACGCGTTCGCATGCGAAAATCGGAAATCAGAAATCAGAAATCAGAAATCGCGTAAATGTCCGTCAGCATCCAATCCCGCGTCGAGTCCCTCATCGAAGCCTTGCCCTACATCCAGCAGTTCCGCGGCAAGCTCTTCGTGATCAAATACGGCGGCAGCGCGATGGAGGATGACGCCGTGGTGGACCGCCTGCTGCGCGACATCGTCTTCCTCGAAGCAGTCGGCATCAATCCCGTCGTCATCCACGGCGGCGGCAAGGCCATCTCGCAACGGATGCGCGACGCGGGACAAAAGCCGCGCTTCGTGAACGGCCTGCGCGTCACCGATGCCGAGGCGATCTCCATCGTCGAGAGCGTGCTCGACGGCGTGATCAATGCGGACATCGCCGCGCGCATCGTGAAATTCGGCGGACGCGCCGTCGGCATCCACGGCAAGACCGTGCTCGTCGGAAAAAAACTGCCGCTGCAAACCGAGGGCACGGAGCAGGTGGATCTCGGTTTTGTCGGCGAAGTGGTGGACGTGAACGCCGCGCCCATCGAGGACGCTGTGCATCGCGAAGTCGTCCCCGTCATCAGCCCGCTCGCTCGCGACGAGGCGGGCGTCGTTTACAACATCAATGCCGACATCGCCGCCGCGGGAGTCGCCGGAAAACTGAAGGCCGCAAAAATGATCTACGTGAGCGACGTGCCCGGCCTCATGCGCGATCCGAGCAACCGCGAATCGCTCATCCCGAGCGTCACGCTCGCGCAGATCGAAAAGCTCATCGCCGACGGCGTCATCACCGGCGGGATGATTCCGAAAGTCGAGAGCGCCGCCGCCGCGCTCCGGCAGGGCGTGGAAAAGGTCCACTTCATTGACGGCCGCACGCCGCACGCGTTGCTCGTCGAGGTCTTCAGCAACCAGGGCATCGGCACGGAAATCACAGCCTCGTAGCTGCGCTTGTAAAAGCGCAGGCTCGTTTTTCCGACCGCACCCCGGAGCAGCTCTGCCCGTGCTTTCACAAGCCCGGCTACGCATTCAACGCGCGCTCCCCTGCCCCGCTACTCCCGGCGCACGCGCTTGCTCTTCCTCGGCTTCGGCTTCTCGTCCAGGGCTTCCTTCAGATCCTTGGCATAGCCGGAGTTCACCCGGAACTGCATGTCCTCCATCTCATCAACTCCGTAAAAAGCGGTCGAGTCCGCATCCACGTAGCCCTGGTCAATCAGCCCGCGCAGCGTGTCAATCAAGTCGTTCGCCTCAAGGTCGTCGCAGCGGTCAACCAAGGTCGTGCCATCAATGTCGCCGCCACCGATTCCGATGGCCTTGATGATCGAGATTTCTGCACCGTCGAGTCGAATGTCTAGTCCCATGGGCGTTGAAAGTTTTCACGACTGACTAAGCGCAAACCGCGCCAGCCGCGGACAAAAATCACGGCGCAGTTTTACAGCCGCGCCTTCACATCCGACTGGATCCACTGCCAGAGTTTCTCCAGCGAAGCGCGCGACTCCGCCTTCACACCCGCGAGTTCCTTCGCGGAAAAACGCGCACCCTTCGGATCGCGGCGGATGAACATGTAGAACTTGATCTTCGGCTCCGTGCCCGACGGACGCACCGCCACGCGCCGCCCGTCAGCGAGATCGAACACGACCATCTTTTCCTTCGGGATCACGTCGCCTTCCACGTCCTTGAACGTCTTCGCCATGTAGTCGCGCGCACCCGCGACCTTCGCGCCGTCCATCGTCTTCGGTGCGGTCTTCGCATAGCTCGCGGCGAGCTTCGCGATCTTCGCCGCACCGTCCGCGCCCTCGAAAGTCAGCGTGCCGTTCTTTTCAAAATAGAACCCGTATTCCGCATACACCTCGTCGAGGAGCTGATCGATCGTGAGCCCGCGCGACTTCGCCCACGCGGCGACTTCGGCGAAGAGGAGCACCGCCGCATTGCCGTCCTTGTCGCGCACGAAATCATGCGCGCTGTAGCCGTAGCTCTCCTCGCCGCCGGCCACGTAATACGTCGAGTGCTTCAGGCGCAACGCACGCGTCTCGCCCTCGCTCAGCGTGCGATATCTTGCACGTGCCGCAGCAGGAATCGCCAATTCGTATTTGCCTAGTTTTTCCCCGATGTATTTGAAGCCCGTCAGCGTCTCCACGCAGCGCAGCCCATGCTTCGCGGCGATGGCCTTCTGGAGATCCGTCGTCACGAAGGTCTTGATGATCGCACAGTTCTTCGCGTTCGCGGGAGTGATGATCCCCAGCTCGATCATCTTGCGCACGCGATACGCCGCGATGAGCGAACCGATCTGGTTGCCCGTGAGCAGCTCCATCTCACCGCGCGAATTCCGGATCGCCACGCCCATGCGGTCGCAGTCGGGATCGGTCGCCATCACGACATCCGCAGCCTCCTTCGAGGCCAGCGCGATGGCCATCGCTAGCGCCTCCGCATTTTCCGGATTCGGCGACTTCACCGTGGGGAAACGTCCATCAAACTGATCCTGCTCCGGCACGACCGTGAACCGGAAACCAAAGCGCTTCAGCATCGGCTTCGTGATCACACCACCCGTGCCGTGGATGCTCGTGAAGACGATCTTTAGCCCCGCGGCAGACTTCACCATTTTCGGATCGAGCACGAGCGTCTCCAGCCGCGCCATGTACGCGTCATCAATCTCGCGACCGAGCACGATGCGTTTCCCGCGCTTCGCCTTCGCCACCGGCGTGTAGCGGTCGCTCGTGATCGCATTCACCTTCGCGATGATCGCGCCCGCGTGCGGCTCCACGATCTGCGCGCCGTCGGCGAAGTACGCCTTGTAGCCGTTGTCGTGCGGCGGATTGTGTGATGCGGTGATGACGATGCCTGCGGTCGCATTCGTGTGGCGCACGGCAAACGAAAGCTCCGGCGTCGAACGCGGCCCCTCGAACAAGCCCGCATCACAGCCCAGCTCAGTCGCGACCTTCGCCGTCAGCTCCGCAAACTCGCGCGAAAAATGCCGCGGGTCATGCGCGATGACGATATTCGGACGGCCCGGCAGTTTCTTTTTGCGGAACCACTCGTGCAAGTACGCCACGAGCCCCTGCGTCGCGCGGCTGATGTTGAAATAATTCATCGCATTCGTCCCCACGCACGGCTGCTCCGGGCGACCACCTGCGCCGCCCTTCCCTTGCTCCGCCTTCATCACATTCCGCCCGATCGTCCGCCCACGCAGCCCGCCCGTGCCGAATGCGAGCGTGCGGTAAAACCGATCCACGATCTCCGTCCACTGCCCGCCCTCCGCGAGCTGCGTGATGCTCTCCGCATAAGTCGGCGAATCCCCCGCAAGCGTGAGGAGGCGGACATTGCTGGCGACGGATTCAAGCAGCGCCGCAGTGTCGAGCGCGGCCTGGTTCGCTGGAGATTTTTTGCTCATGCCGCATTCCTTGCACATCGGCGATGCGCGAGGAAAGAGCGGAGTTGTTTCCGAATTCCGAAAGGGGGCAATCCGATTGATAAGAATCCGCAGATCGCGCGAGGCACGCGAACGCGGCGAGGCGCAACCATTTCGTAGCCGCACTTGTAGAAGCGCGGGCACACTTCTCATTCACGACAGGAAGATCAGCCCGCACTCTGACAAGCGCGGCTACACTTCGCCCGCGCACCGCATTCCGAATTCGACAAAGCCCCGCACCGCGCTACCTATCCCGCCTTCATGGCCACCGCCGCACACAAACGCATCGTCCTCAAATTCGGCTCCGGCATCCTCGCCACGCCGCGCGGGACCAGTCTCGATCAGCGCCAGTTTGCGCGGCTCACAAAAGAGATCGCCGTGCTCGTGAGCTGCGGCCACGAAGTCATCGTCGTCTCCAGCGGAGCCGTCGCCGCGGGACTCGGCGCACTCGGGCTCGCGGAACGCCCCGAGGATCTCGCCTCGCGCCAGGCGTGTGCCGCAGTCGGCCAGGGCCGGCTCATGGCGACCTACACCGAGCATTTTGCAAAGCACGACCTCACCGTCGCGCAGCTCCTCCTCACACATCGCGACATGGACAGCCGCATCTCCTACGCGAACATCCGCAACACCGTCGCGCGCCTGCTTGCGAACCGCGTCGTCCCCATCGTGAACGAAAACGACACCGTCGCCGTCGAGGAACTGAAGTTCGGCGACAACGACGCACTCAGCGCCGAGGTCGCCATCCTCGCCGAGGCAAATCTCCTCGTGCTGCTCACCAGCGTGGACGGCCTTCTCGACGCCAAAGGCCGCACCATCCCCCGCGTGGACGACGTGGACTCCGTGGAAAAATTCGTCCGCGCCGACAAGGGCCGGTTCAGCGTCGGCGGAATGTCCACGAAGCTGCAGGCCGTGCGCGCCGCCGTGCGCAGCGGCATCCCGACCGTCGTCGCGAGCGGACGGAAAGCCGGCGAGATCGTCCGCGCCGCATCGGGCAAACCGGCCGGGACCTACTTCCCGCCGCTCGTCCCGCTGCAGGCTCAGTGAGCCGCTGCATCCACGAACCGCTTGATGCCGGCCACCGCGACTTCCGCCTTCGGGGAATTGCAAATTGTCGATTGCAAATTTGGAATTGAAAACTTCCGCGCAGCCGTGCGCTGCAAACCAATTTGCAATGCACAATCCCCAATTTGAATTTTGCAATTTCCTGCCGCACCACCCCGATGCTCCATTCAGATTGACCGCGCGATTTTGAAAACAACCCGCTACCTTTCGCAGCAATGACTCTCCAAGATCAGATCCACGACTTCGGCCGCCGCGCCCGCGCCGCCGCGCGGCAGCTCCGCCTCTGCACCACCGAGCAGAAGAACGCCGGCATCCGCGCGATGGCCGACGAACTCCTCGCCGCGCAGGACGCCATCCTCGCCGCCAATGCGCAGGACCTCGGAAAGGCGCGCGCCAACGGCCTTTCCGGCGCGATGCTCGAACGCCTCAAGCTCGACCCCAAGCGCCTCGCCGCCATGGCCGACGGCGTCCGCCAAGTCGCCGACCTCCCCGATCCCGTCGGCGAAATCATCCGCGAATGGACGCGCCCCAACGGCCTCCACATCGAAAAGAAGCGCGTCCCCATCGGCGTCATCGGCATCATCTACGAGTCGCGCCCGAACGTCACCAGCGACGCCGCCGTCCTCTGCCTCAAGACCGGCAACGCCACCATCCTCCGCGGCGGCAGCGAGAGCATCGCGAGCAACGTCGCCATCGCCGCCGCACTCAGCCGCGGCTGCGCGCGCGCCGGACTTCCTGCCGACGCCATCCTCCTCATCCCCGTCACCGATCGCGAAGCCGTCCGCATCCTCTGCGGCATGGACCAGTTCCTCGACTGCATCGTCCCGCGCGGCGGCAAGGGCCTCATCGAGACCGTCGTCGAGCACGCCCGCATGCCCGTCATCAAGCACTACGACGGCATCTGCGCCATGTATGTGGACGCCGCCGCCGACCTCGCCATGGCCGAGTCCCTCATCCTCAACGCCAAGTGCCAGCGCCCCGGCGTCTGCAACGCCATCGAGACAGTCCTCGTGCATTCCTCCGTGTTGGAAAAATTCGCCGCCACGACAGGCCGCGCGCTTTTGAAAAATGGAGTGCAACTCCGCTGCGACGATCGCGCATTAGCTGCACTGACTCCGCTTGCGACGAACAACCAGCAACCAGCAACCAGCATCGTCCTCGCAAAACCCGAAGACTACCGGACCGAATTCCTCGAACTGATCCTCGCCATCAAAACCGTGGACTCCCTCGACGAAGCCATCGCCCACATCGAGGCCAACGGCTCGCACCACAGCGACTGCATCATCACCGCCGACGAAACCGCCGCGTCGCACTTCCTCGCCGAAGTGGACAGCGCCACCGTCTATTGGAACGCCAGCACCCGCTTCACCGACGGCGGCGAATTCGGCTTCGGCGCCGAGATCGGAATCTCCACCGACAAACTCCACGCCCGCGGCCCCATGGGCCTCGAAGAGTTGACGACCTACAAATACCTCCTTCGCGGCAACGGGCAGGTGCGCGGGTGAACACCACTACGATGGGGCATCTTGCCGAGCAATCGAGTCCAGAGCTTTTCCGATTAACTTCATCGATTCCTCCAAGTCCTTTTCCAGATCTGAGTCGAAATAGACGGCGATCCTGTCCTTCAAATCTGCAAGGCTTTCCCGAACGATCTGATCAGCGCTGATGATCGTTTTCCGATACAAGACAGCGAGGAGATGACTGTCGTTTCGATTCGATTCTGGACTCTCCGCCGAGAATCGTGAAAGGCGGTTCTTCAGCTTCGAATAAAGCGACCGATTCTTGTAGAGCCAGATTTCCACGACATACGAGTTGGGACGGGAGTCGAAAGTGAAAACAATAGGTAGCGTTTCCTTAGTTGCTAGGCCGGTCTGATTCAGCCTTTCCCGGAGCTTGGGCGGTTCGATTGTGATCCAGTGACCCAAGCCAGAAAATCGTGAGTAGCCATGTTTCGCCATCATCTGCTTGGTGAACTCAAACAGCTCCTGACCAACCTCGCTTTGAACCGCGAGGATAGATTTCAACAAGTTGGATTCCGTCTCACTGCACTGCGTCTGAATGTAATCCTCATCCATTACGTAGGCCAGACTGTGAAATAGTTTCGCGTGTCGATTCAAAATGCCCCTCTGCTTTTCGATCATGCTCACGCTTTTCAGCACATTCCTCTGGATGTGCTCCACATACTGCTCCAGAAAACTTTTCACTCGTTCGGGGAGGGTGCCTTCTAGGAGCTTTGAAATCACCTGAGTTACGACCGAATAACTGATCGGCATCCAGTTCCTGCTGTCTTCATCCTTCGCCGGAGCGATTCCTTCGGGTGTCAGGTAAAAATAAAAGCGATGGGGAACTTTCGCGTAGCGGCTTTCAATGTCTTTGAAATAACGATCAAGTTGATCGCCGGTCTCGGGCGAAAAGAGTTTATTTTCGATGACGATCACCCATTCGAGGTCTTCCGCCTTGATCAAAAGATCGATCTTTACGGATTCATTTTCGCCCTCGCGGACTACGGAATACTCACGAAAAGGCACGGTTGGAAGGTCATGCTCACCGGAAATACTCTCCCAGAGAAGGCTAAGAAATGAAGCGTCCTGACCGTGATTTCCGTTTCGATCCAGGAGCCACGACAAGACATTGCTGTGCCTTATTTCATAGTCCGCGGTTCCCATCACATCGAAAACAGTGAAATTCGCCCCTTTCGACTCCCGCATGAGCGATCTGAAGTCAGCATCCTCCAGAATGGGTGAGAGCGACAACTCAGCTCCGCAAAAACCTTCCGGTGGCAACGTTCCCGAACGAACGCAGGATTCATAGCTGTATTCGGTTTTGCATTTGTTCAGCATGTATTGGGACTCGGGCGGCTTCGCCAACGGGGAAGCCCAATAGGTCCACCCATCGGCATCGAAGTAGAAGACATCCAAGTCGAAAAACTTGCCGACATATCCGCAATCTCTGACGAATGCCTTTGACGCCCGAAAAGCGGCCTGATCGGGGAGGTTTTCCTCGACGATATAAAAATGCGGCCAGTTCGGAATACTCTTGGCGAAGATCCATTCGGCCTGTGCGACGAAGCTGAGAAATTTTTCCTTATCCATTCTTGTGAGCGACGGCTTTCATGATGCGAAGCGTATTGCGAGCGGGAGATGTGGTCAAGGTGCGCGGGGCTACTTTACGCCCGCGGTTTCACCCCGGCATTCCCTCTCGCGCAACCAGGCGAAAATGACGGGCGTGACGACGAGGATGGGCAGCAGGCTGGCGACGATGGTGGAATACCTCAACAGCCGCACCGTGGTTTGTGTCATCGGCGATCTTGTAGGCAATCCACCACGACGTGTCCGCATACGCGGTCATTTTTTCAGAGTGCGCAGGAAGGCGACCCCGTCGAACTTGCCCTTGCCCCCACCGACGGCGCGGGCCTCGGCGAGTTCACGGGTCATGCGCGGGCGGACTTTTTCAGCGGCCCTGCGGTTCGGTTTGTGAGCGGCGGCTTTCAAGGTGCGAAGGGTATTGTGCACGGGTGATGTGGTCAAGGTGAGCGGCGGGCAAAGTAGTTCCGAGCTTTAGTTCGCAAGGTCGTGCAGGACTGGACGTGGCTTCGACTTCTGGACGGTTTTGCGAGCTGAAGCTCGGGACTACTTTTTGCCTGCGGCTTCGCTACACCATTCCCTCTCGCGCAGCCACGCGAAGATGACGGGCGTGACGACGAGGATGTGCAGCAGGCTGCTGAGCATTCCACCGATGACGGGGGCGGCGAGGGGCTTCATCACTTCCGCGCCGGTACGCGTGCTCCACATGATGGGCAGGAGGCTGGCGACGATGGTCGCGACGGTCATCACCTTCGGGCGCAGGCGCAGGCGCGCGCCTTCCTTGATCGCGGCAATGAGGTCGGTGCGCGTGAACGCAGCGCCGAGGGCCTTGCGCTTTTGCGCGAGCGCTTCCTCGAGATAGACGACCATGACGACGCCCGTCTGGATCGCGGTGCCGAAGAGCGCGATGTAGCCGACGGCGACGGCGGCGCTGAAATTGTAGCCGAGAGCGTATTGCAGGAAGACGCCGCCGGTGAGCGCGAAGGGCACGGCGAGGATGACGTGCGCGGCTTCCTTCACGCTGCCATAGACGATGTAGAGCAGCAGGAAAATCACGACGAGCACGCAGGGGACGACGAGCCACATGGTGTCAATGAGCCGGAGCTGGTTTTCGTATTCGCCGGCGAACTCAAACTTCACGCCGGGCGGGCGCGGGATGGCTTCGACGCGCGCCTTCACTTCCTTCACAAAGCCGGCGAGGTCGCGGCCCTGCACATTGGCCTGCACGTAGCTTTTCAGGCGGCCGTTTTCTGACTGGATTTCGTTCGGCCCGCTCGTGCGGCGAATGGTGGCGACCTGCGCGAGCGGGATGCTTTTTCCCGCGGGCGTGCTGATGAGCAGCGCGCCGAGGCGCTCGATGTCGTCGCGCTCCTCGCGGGCGAGACGGACCTGAATCGGCACGCGCACGCGGCCCTCGATGGTCGTGGCGACCTTGCGTCCGCCGAGCCCGGCCTCGATGGCGGCGAAAAGCTGCTCGGCGCGGAGGCCGAAGCGACCGGCGGCTTCGCGATCAATTTCGATTTCGAGATACGGCTTGCCCTGCACGCGCAGCGGCGAGACGCCGGCGGCGCCGGGGACTTCGCGGATGGCGCGCTCGACGTCGAAGGTGATGCGCTGGAGCGTGTCGAGGTTGTCGCCGAGAATTTTCACGCCGAGTTGCGCGCGGATGCCGGTCGCGAGCATGAGGCGGCGGTTTTCGATGGGCTGCAAAAATGCGCCGGGCACGTAGCCGGGAACCTGCGCCAGTTTCTCCGTCAGCTCGTTCTGCAGCTTTTGAAGCGTCATGCCTTTGCGCCACTGATCCTGCGGCTTCAGCATGATCGTCGTCTCGACCATCTCGACTGGCGCGGGATCGGTGGCCGTGTCGGCGCGGCCCAATTTTCCGCCGACGCTCAGCACCTCGGGCGTCTCGGCAATCACGCGATCCTGCCACGCGAGCACGCGCTTCACTTCTGTGAGGCTCGTGGTGGGAATGAAGACTGGCATGAAGAGCAGGCTGCCTTCATTCAGCGGCGGCATGAATTCGCCGCCGATGCCCGCGAGCGCACTCTGCACTCGCGGAAACCGATCGAGTTTCGCGAGCACCGCGCGCGGCAGGCCGAATGCGAGCGTGAGCGCGGCGACGAGCAGCAGCGCGGCGAGGGCGAGGACGGTCTTGCGGCGGCGCAGCGCCCAGTCGAGGACGGGATCATAGATTCGCAGCAGCGCGCGCATCACCCAGTTGTCCTCCTCGCGATGGAACGGCCCGCGCACGAGCAGCGCGCAGAGCACGGGCACGATGGTCACCGCGAGGATCGTCGAACCGATCATCGCGAAGGTCTTCGTGAATGCGAGCGGGTGGAAAAGTTTCCCCTCCTGCCCCGTGAGCGCGAAGACCGGCACGAACGCGAGGATGATGATCGCCATCGCGAAGAATATCGGGCGGCCCACTTGTTGCGCGGCTTTGAGTGTGACCTGCCAAGTTTCCGCAGCGGTGAGGCGCGCGTGCATCGGGGAGCACAGGCCGCTGGCCTGTCGTCCGAAGCCGCTGGCGTCGGACATCGGAGTAGAATGGGCGTCCGTCTGTGAACTGCGCGCCGGCTCTACGCCCGATGTCTCGGTCGGGCCGACCGAGACGACAGGCGGGCCGCCTGTGCTCCCCGATGCATCGCCGCCGCGCGTCTGTTCCTGTTTGGAGAATTTTTCCGCACTGCCACCTTGATCTGAGCACTGAGCACTGAGCACTGAGCACTTCCACTTCTCCTCCTCCGCCTTCTCGCAATGCCGGATCACATTTTCCGTGATCACGATCGCGGCATCCACGAGCACGCCGATGGCGATGGCGATGCCGGCGAGCGACATGATGTTCGACGTGATGCCAAACTGCCTCATGAGCACGAACGCGATGAGGATCGAGACCGGCAGCGGGAACGTGACGATGAGGACGCTGCGGAAATGAAACAGGAAGATGATGTGAGCGAGCGTGACGAGGATGACCTCCTCGATGAGCGCGTGCTTCAACGTGCCGATGGTGCGGTCGATCAGTTCGCTGCGATCATAGAAAGGTTTGATCGTCACGCCCGGCGGCAGGCTCGGCGCGATGCGCACGATCTCTTCCTTCACGGCTTTGATCACGGCGTGCGCATTTTCGCCGGTGCGCATCACGACGACGCCACCGACGACTTCGTGTCCATTCACATCGAGCGCGCCGCGGCGGAAGTCGCCGCCGACCTCGATACGCGCGACATCGCGCAGGAAAATCGGCGTGCCCTCGCGCTCACGCAGGACGACGTGCTCAAGATCCGTCGCGCTTTTCACGAGACCGAGACCGCGCACGACAAACTCCATGCCGTTCTCCTCGATGACACGCCCGCCGACATTGAGGCTGCTCTGTCCGACAGCCGTCATCACTTCGTCGAGCGAGACACCCGCCGCCTTCATTTTGAACGACGACACCTCCACCTGCCACTGCCGCACGAAACCCCCGACGCTCGCGACCTCCGCGACACCGGGCACGCTCTGCAACGAATAGCGGACAAAATAGTCCTGCTCCGCGCGGAGACGCCCGAGATCGTAGCCGCCCTGCGGCGCACGCTTCGGGTCCACGTCGAGGTAATATTGGTACACCCAGCCGAGACCGCTCGCGTCCGGGCCGAGCTTCGGTGCGACGCCGACGGGGAGGCTGTCGCCGATGGAATTCAGCCGCTCGAGCACGCGCGAGCGCGCGAAGTAGTTGTCCACCTCGTCGCGGAAAATCACCGTGAGCAGCGAGAAGCCGAACATGCTCTGCGCGCGCACAGCCTTCACGCCTGCGAGTCCCTGAAGCTGCGTCGAGAGCGGATACGTCACTTGGTCTTCGACCTCGCGTGGCGCGCGGCCTTCCCAATCCGCGAAGACGATGACCTGGTTTTCGCTGAGGTCGGGGATCGCATCCACGGGCGCGCGACGCACCTCGAAGATGCCGAGCGCGATGAGCAGCAGCGTGCCGCACGCGACGAGGAAGCGGTTTCGCAATGACCATTCGATGAGTTTGGGGATCATCGTCCTGTAGCCGCCGATGTGAATCGGCGGGCTGTTTGAGTTGCGCCAAGCGAGGATGAAGTGCCCGCGCTTTTACAAGCGCGGCTACGAAGGGTTTTCACGGCCGCACCTCCGCTCCGCACCCCAGCATCTCCGCGCCCCACCACGGGTTCTTGAGCTTGCTGCCAATTTGGATCCAGCGTCCACGTTCCTTCGGCGCGCTGGGCACGTTGCCTTTGGCCATGTCGCACGCGAAGATTTTCACGGTGTCGAGGCCGTCATCCTCGCGGCGCAGGTCGAGCGCGAAATCGGCGGCGGCTTCGCTGAGCGGATAAAATGCGGCGCGCTGTGCCTTGATGTCGGCGGCGTCGGGGAGCTTCGTGAGCGGCGCAAGCTTTGCGGCGCGTGCGCCAAACTGCGTCGCGAGGGCAGCGGCTGGAGTTGCGAGCGTTTTTGCGATGGCGCGGAACTCGGCGGGCTTGTCGGCGGCGAGCGCTTCGCCCAGCGAGGACACGGTCGCAAAAAAGTCGAGAGCGGCCTTTTTCTGCGGCTCGGCGAGCGTGAGCCTCGGCGTGCTCGGCGGATCCGGCGGACGGTTGATCTGCGACTGGCCGTCGAGGAGCAGATTGCCGGCGGTCACGACGCGATCATTCTCACTCAAGCCGCCGGCGATTTCCCACAGCTCGTCGCCGGCGACGCCGACTTGCACTTCGCGCGGCTCGTACACGCCTGCGCCTTTTTCGACATAGACGACCGGCCTGCCCGCAGGCCACAGCACGGCGTTGCGCGGCACGGTGAGCGTGGGCGCGGTCTCGGCGGTGATGCGGCCCTCGGCATACAGTTTGTGCAGGAGTTCGTGGCGGTGCTTGCCGGGTTCGTTTGTGAGCGGATTGTCGAGCACGACGCGCACCTTCGCGCTGCGGGTCGCGGGGGTGAGGTTTGGATCAATGAATGTGATCGGCGCACGCATCACGCGGCGCGGCAGCGCGGGCGTGGAAATTTCCACTTCCGCGCCCATTTTCACCCACGGCAGGTCGCGCTCGTACACGTCGAAGACGAACCACATCTTCGAGAAATCGCCGACCTCGAAGAGCATGTCGCCCTCCTTCACATACTGACCCTCATAGACATTGCGCGCGACGACAGTGCCGGTGATGGGCGTGAGGATTTTCAGCTCCGACGGCACCTGACCGCGCGCGGTTGCGGCGTCGAGTTCCGGGCCGGACATGCCGTAGCGCAGGAGCCGCTCGCGGATGCCGGCCATGAGCTGATCGCGATCGCGCGACGCGGGCTGCGTGGCGAATGACTGGTACTCGGCGAGCTTCGTGCGCAGCACGGGACTGTAGAGCGAGGCGAGCGGCTGGCCGGCCTCCACTTCCGCGCCGACGAAATTCACGAAGAGCTTCTCGATGCGCCCCTCCGCTGTGGCGCTGATGCGGCGGTGCGCGCTGTCGTCATCGTCCACCATTCCCGCGACGCGGATCGTGCGGCGGATGATTTTCTTCACCACGGGCACCGTCTCGATGCCGGTGACGGTCACCCCCTGTTTGCCGAGCGAGACGAGCTTTGTGTCGGCATCGTAGCCGCTCTCGCCTTCGTAAACGGGCGACAGCTCCATGCCGCAGATCGTGCAGCGGCCGGGCTTGTCGGACTTCACCCACGGGTGCATGGCGCTCTGGTAAAAGAGCACCCTGCGCGTGGAGGCCGCGTGGTCATGCGACTGGTCGCGCCGACCGAACCACCAGCCGGAAAATGCGGCGGCAGCGATGAGAATGAGGATGAGTAATTTTTTCATGAGTCTGAGAGTTTGCGTTGACGTTCACCGGGCCCGCGCGCGCGTTGCTTCGCGACAAAGAGTCGCGCCCGCGCATGGGCACACCTCTGGCGTCAAGGCCCCTCAGACCGTCCTCATGCAGCGCACCGACTGAAAAGTGTGCCCTGCGAGACCCGCGCATCGCGCATTTTTTCCAGCGGGAAAAATAACGATCATCGCGGGCGGCACCATCACCGCCGCGGGGCGGGCGTGCAGATCCATCGGCTGCATCCCGAGCGAATCGCGCGACGCTGGCTCCGCGGGCTGCTGCGCGGGCGGCTCATTTTCCGGGGCATGGCAGCACGGGGGCGCGCCCACATTTTTACAGCATCCGCACGCGGTGCCCGCAGTGCCCGCACCGCAATCGCCGCCACGCATCGAAGCCACGGAGCCGAGGCTCAGCGCGATGGCGACAAATACGCGGACAAGATTGGCAATGGCGGACTGCATCTCTCACCTTAGTCAACCCGGCGGGCGGAATGTTCAAAGCAATCATGCACCCGCCGCTGCCCGCGCGATGCTTGCCGTCCGCCTCCGCATGTTGAACTATCCCGCCCATGCGGACTGGCCCCCCGCGCCTTACGCCCCTGATGAATCCAGAACCCACGCGACCCTCCACACACATCGCGGCTCCGCACCCGCCCACGGAATCGCTCGTGGATTTGCTCGAGGAGGCGATCATCGTGGCGGGCAGGGATGGCACCATCATCGAGTGGAACAATGGCGCTACGCGCGTCTTCGGCTGGACGCCGGACGAGGCACAGGGGATGTCCATCCAATCGCTCCAGTCCGCCGAAGCGGCGCGGGGCCTGGCCTCGGCGGTGCAGCAGGTCTTCGCGAGCAACACGCAATGGCACGGGGAGACGGCCTTCCTGCGCAAGGGCGGCGAAGGATCGTGCGAAGTCGTCGCGCTGCCGCTCGGCGAGGAGCGTGCGCTGCTGAGCATGCGCGACGTCACCGCGCGCCGGAAAAAATTCGAGCAGGTCTCCGAGGAACGGCACCTCCTGCGGTCACTGATGGACGGCATCCCGGACATCATCATCCTCAAGGACTCGGATGGCCGCTACGTGATGATCAACCACGCGCACCGGAAACTCACCGGCCGCCCGGACGACGAAGTCATCGGCCGCCGCGTGACGGATCTCGGTCTTCCCGAGGATCTCGGGCGCCTCTATCTCGAGGACGACATGAAGGTCCTGCGCACTGGCGAGGCGATGGTGAACCGCGAGGAGCCATTCAGCTTTCCTGACGGGAAGAGCGGGTGGTTCCTCACGAGCAAATATCCGCTCCGCGACACCGCCGGGCGCATCCTCGGGCTGATCGTGATCGCGCGCGACATCACCGAGATGAAGCGCGCCGCGGACGAGCTGACCGAGACGCGCCTGCGGCTCTCCCAGCACCTCGATAATTCATTGCTCCTCGTGGCGGAACTCGATCCCGACCTCCGCATCACCCGCTGGGCGGGACGCGCCGAAAAGATGTTCGGATGGACATCCGCCGAGGTCATCGGCCGGACGATGGAAGAGCTGAACATGAACCATCCCGACGAAGCCGGGCGGATCGCCGGGATGCTCCAGAACCTGACGAGCGGCGCGCAGGAACACAGCACGCTGCGGTGCCGCAACGTCACCAAGGGCGGACGCGTGATCCACTGCCTGTGGTGGAATTCCGTGCTGCGCAATCCCGGCGGCTCCGTCCGATCCTGCCTCACGCTCGCGGAGGAGATCACCTACACGGTCGAGACGTTGGAAAAATTGCAGGCCTCCGACCGGCTGCTGAACACGCTCATCCAGGCGACTGGCATCGGCTACGTGCAGCTCGACTCCGCGGGCCGCATCCTCGCGGCAAACGACCGGTATCTCGCATTCTTCGGTGCAGACGACGAGACCGCGCTGATCGGGCGCTCCTATCTGGATCCCGTCGCACCGCACCATCGCACGTTGGCCACGCAGCATCTCACAAATCTCCTCGCGGAGGGCCGCCTCCAGAACGCCGAGATCGATCTGCTCGATGCGCACGGCCAGGCCACGGCGTTCGAGTTTAATGCGAATGTCGAGAACACCGGCGACGAGGTGCGCATCCATGTCTTCTGCCGCGACATCAGCGAGCGGAAGCGCGCGATCGAGGAACGCCGCGCGATGGAATCGAAGCTGCAGGAGACGCAGAAGCTCGAAAGCCTCGGCGTGCTCGCGGGCGGCATCGCACATGATTTTAACAACCTGCTCACCGGCGTGCTCGGGAACGTGAGTCTCGCTGCCTCGGAGATCCCGGAGCATTCCGCCGCGCACGGCTTCCTCGCGCAAATCGAGAAGGCCGCATCGCGCGCCGCCGACCTGTGCAGGCAGATGCTCGCCTATTCGGGCAAAGGGCGCTTCGACGTGAAGCCGCTCGATCTGAATGCGCTCATCCGCGAGACGACGAGCCTCCTCGGCATCTCGATCAGCAAGCGCACGCACCTCGACTTCCAGCCCGCGCCCTCGCTGCCCGCGGTGCTCGCGGACGCGACACAGCTCCGCCAGATCGTGATGAACCTCGTCATCAACGCCAGCGAATCCCTCGGCGAATGCGACGGCACCGTCCGCATCACCACCTACACCGCGCAGCTCGACGCAGCGCACCTCGCCGCCGCAAACGCCGCGCCGGACGCGAAGGCAGGCAGCTACGTTTGCCTCGATGTGAGCGACACCGGCAGCGGCATGGATCCCGACGTCCTCAAGCGCGTCTTCGATCCGTTTTTCACCACAAAATTCACCGGCCGCGGACTCGGACTCGCGGCAGTCCTCGGCATCGTCCGCGGGCATCAGGGCGTGCTCACCGTCACGAGCAAACCCGGCCAAGGATCATGCTTCCGCGTCATGCTCCCGGCCAGCGACCTCGTCGCCGAGGCGGAAGGCGACGCCGGCGAACCGACCGAGCAGTGGCGCGGCTCCGGCGCCGTCCTCGTCGTGGATGACGAGGACACCGTCCGCACCGTCGCCATGCGGCTGCTCGCCTACCTCGGATTCGAGCCGGTCGCCGCCGTGGATGGCTTCGAGGCGGTGAATCTCCTCCCCACGCTCGGCGACCTGCGCTTCGTCTTCCTCGACCTCACGATGCCGCACATGGACGGCCAGCAGACGCTGCGCGAATTGCGCAAGGCCCGGCCCGAATTGCGCGCCCTGATCATGAGCGGCTTTTCCGAACAGGACATCTCCCACCGTTTCCAGGACGGCCACTTCATTGACTTCATCCAGAAGCCCTTCAACCTCACGCAGGCGCGCGAAAAAATCCGCCGACTCCTCGCTTGAACACCGCGCGGCAATCGCGTGACCTTCCCATTTCCCATGAACAAACACCTCGCGCTCTTCGCACTCCCCCTCCTCCTCGTGACCACCACCGCCTCCGCCGCCACCCTTGAATTTTACATCGGCGCCTACACGAAGCCCGGCGGCAACCGCGGCATCGAACGCGGCTCGCTCGACACGACGACCGGCGAACTCAAGCTCCTCGGCCTCGCAGTCGAGGCGAAAAACCCGAGCTTCCTCGCCGTGCATCCCAGCGGGAAATTTCTCTACGCCGCAATCGAGGAAGCTGGCGGTGCGGTCGGCGCATTTGCGGTGCAAAAGGACGGCACGCTGAAGCACCTGAATAACGAGTCCTCAAAAGGCTCCGGCAATTGCCACGTCTTCGTCGAGCCGGGCGGCAAGGCCGTCCTCGCG
>Ga0209596_1001670_pt1 | contig 18836 bp, 6 predicted proteins | sample M_130807_MF_Meta_FD_187314 | JGI IMG/M metagenome (GOLD analysis project Ga0209596, IMG submission 187314) | Freshwater microbial communities from Lake Montjoie, Canada to study carbon cycling - M_130807_MF_MetaG (SPAdes) (version 2) | ecosystem: Environmental > Aquatic > Freshwater > Lake...
TAAACATTATGGTAACACAAGTAACAACAGCTAATTTTTCAAGTGCTACATTAACAGCATTAACGTCACCTACCATAACTAGTATTACGGTAACAAACAGTTCATATGTTGCGACAGGTGCTACTGCTGTAGAGTTAACCGGTGGTTATGTTACCGTAGTTGGTAGTTCATTTGTTAGTGGTGCAACTGTATATATTGACAGTACGCCAGCTACTGCGGTGACATTTGTAAATTCTACTCAATTAAATGTACAAGTTCCGGGTTTAGCCAGTAATTCTTATATTGTATATGTTATAAATTTAGATGGCTCTGTAGCTATACGTGTTAATGGTATAAACTATAGTGCTAATCCAACATGGGTTACTAGTGGTACACAAGCATATAGTAGTGGTACTATTAGTTTACAATTAGTTGCATCAAGTGATAGTACAATTATATATACAGTAGCTAGTGGAAGTAGTTTACCAGCTGGATTAACATTAACTACTAGTGGATTGTTATCAGGAGTAGTAACTGGTAGTGGAATAATTACATATAATTTTAGTGTAGTAGCTACTGACGTAGAAACGCAAAGAAGTACGCAAGCATTTTCAATAACTATAACGTTTAGTGATGCATATTGGAATAGTGTTACATTATTATTAAATGGTGAAACACCGGTAACATCGTTTATAACTGATGCTAGTACAAACAATTTTAATTCAACTATTGCCGGAGATACTAAACCAACACCATTTATACCATATCAAAATGGTTATTATAGTAATTATTTGGATGGTAGTGGAGATGGTTTAACTATATCTTCAACATCGGCACAGTTTTCATTTGCGGGTGATTTTACTTGGGAGGCGTGGATTAACCCATCTGCACTTCCGTCAAGTGGTGGTTTTGCTTCAATTATTTGTTCACGAGGTGCAGCGGCAAGTAGTTCAGCATTTCAATTTAATTTAAAGAATGTTTCGGGCACATATGGAATTGAAGCAACACTTTCAATTGGTGCGTCTGATTCAAGTCTTGTTTGGAACATACCAACAGCGCCAGCACTCGGCACTTGGTATCATGTTGCAGTTGTAAGAAGTGGCTCTAGCGTTCAAGCGTATTGGAATGGAACTGCAATTGGCTCTGTTCAAACTGCATCAGGAACAACTAATACGCCAACAGTAAATCCAACCATTGGGTTTCGTGGTGGTTCATACAATGACTTATATTTTACTGGGTACATTTCTAACTTCCGTATGGTTGGCTCTGCTGTTTATACAAGCACATTTACACCAAGCACTACACCATTAACTGCGATAAGTGGAACTAGGATTTTGACTTGTCAAAGTAATCGTTTAATTGATAATAGTACAAACAATTTTGCTATTACAAAAAATGGTGATACAACAGTAACACAACTTAACCCATTCGGAATACCAACTAGTACTACAGTGAATAATCTTTATAGTACTTATTTTGATGGTACTGGGGATTATTTAAGTGTTGCGTCAAATGCGGCATTTGCTTTACCGGGAGATTTCACATATGAATGTTGGTTTAACTCAGGTAACACAGGCACAACTAGTCAATTTATGGAAGTCCCGGTTACTGGTGGATTTTCAATTTACTATAGTGGTACTCAAATATTTGTATCAGCATACGGAGATATCGCTTTAATAACATACACCTATACAATGCCATTGGGAGTTTGGACTCATTTGGCAGTTGTACGTAATGGATCTGGTTCAAGCAACCTACAATTATATATTAACGGAACTTCTGTTGCCAATGCAACAACTAACTATTCTTTTGTACAAGGAGCATTAAGAGTTGGTGGCGCAAGTTATTATTTTACTGGATCTATATCAAATGTTCGATTAGTTAAAGGTGTGGCAGTTTACACTGGAGCATTTACTGTACCAACAACACCACTAACAGTAACTCAAAGTGCTAATGTAAATGGAAATCCAAGTGCAGCCATTACAGGTACAGCAACAGGTTTATTAACTTGTCAAAATTCCACATTAATAGATAACTCAACTAACGCATTAGTTATATCAAGTTTTGGTCAAGCACAACCAATAGCAATTAGTCCATTCACTCAAACTACAACTACAGTAGCATTAACTACATTGGGTGGTACTTACTTTGATGGTACTGGAGATTATTTAACTTTGCCAAGTAATCAAGCACAATTTAGCATGGGTACAGGAGACTTTACTGTTGAAATGTGGGTATATATTACAAGTTTAGCTGTAGCGAGAACTTTTTATGATACATCAAATTTTGGTGATGCTACTGCTACTGGTAGAATGTTAATCCAAGTAACAACTGGTGGAGTAGTACAGTTTGCTACAGGTGCAGCAAGTGTATTAACAAGTGGCGGTACATTAGTAATAAACACATGGTATCATATCGCAGTAACTAAAGCTAGTGGCAGCACTCGTATATTTGTTAACGGAACTCAAGTTAACACAACATATTCTGATAGTAATACATACACTGTTGGTACAGTTAATCGTCCAATTATTGGTGTAAATTCATATGATAATTCTACTAGCCCAATGCTTGGCTATATATCTAATCTACGAGTAGTCAAAGGTACAGCACTTTACACCAGTAACTTTGCCCCACCAGTACAACCACTTACAGCAGTAACAAATACAAGTTTATTAACATTACAATATAACGGTGGTGCAAACAATAGTGGTATTATAGATAACAGTTCACTCAACAATGTTATTACAAGATTTGGTAATACAAGTCAAGGTACATTTAGTCCTTATGGAAGTAATTGGTCAAACTATTTCCCATCTACTGGTAATTACTTATACGCAACAAATAGTATTTATAATATTGGTTCAGCATCTGCTGTTTGGACAGTTGAAATGTGGATATATCCAATAACCGAAACTGGTTGGAATGCTCTTGCTATTGGAAGCGGCGGTAGTTATGGAAATTCATTATTGGTTGGATTTGTTAGTAATAGATTCAATCTGGGACAAAATCTTGGCGGAGGTGCCGGTGGTCCTAGCATAACTTCAGCAAATACATATACAGCAAATGCCTGGTATCATATTGCCGGAACAAGAACTAGTTCAGGAGTAATAGTATTATATGTTAATGGAGTTGCTGCCGGTACTCAAACTTATGTTACTGGCGTAGCAGGTGGAACTACTTTTGTTGTAAACGGAGTTTACGATAACAATGGTTTAGGTGGTAGTGGTGGACAATTTTATACTCAGGATGTTCGTTTAATTATTGGTACAGCTCTTGGTACTGGTAGTACATATCCTGTACCAACAGCACCGCTAACAGCTATTAATGGTACTGTACTACTAACTTGTCAATCAGCTGGATTTGTTGATAACGGTCCTTTAGCAGTAGCAATTTCTGTTGGCGGTACTCCAGTCGCACAACGTTTTAGTAAATTTGCTCAAGTTATTCAAACGCCTCTATCGTATAGTGTTTTATTTTCTGGAACAAATGGTTTTCAAACTCCAGCTAGTTCAATTACTACATTGATTGGTACTAGTACTTTAACAAGTACCTCAACCTTCACACTAGAATGTTGGATTTATCAAACTCAACGACAAACATGGTCAACATATCCGTGTATGATGGGAGAAATGCAATTACAAGGTAGCGGTACTGCCTGGACATTTGGACCAACAAATACCGGTAACCTTCAATTTTATTGGTATGATGGGGCAAATAAAGCGGCTACAGGAAATACCGTAATACCTATAAATACTTGGACTCATATTGCAGTTAGTTTGAATAGTGGAGCTATTAAGTTATTTGTTAATGGTAATCAAGAAACACTTAGTGGCACAACTACTTTAACATCATTAGTGGGTCCAGGATCATATTTGGCATTTGGTATGGTAAATTCTGGTGGTGCAAGTACGGGATATTATGGCTCCATTAGTAATTTTCGTATTGCTAAAACGGCAGTATATACAGGAACATTCACTGTACCAACAAGTCCATTACAAACAACACAAACTAGTAGTACAAATATTAGTGCTATTACCGGAACACAAACAAGTTTATTAATATGTCAAGCTACTGCTCTAATTGACAATAGTGTAAATAATTTTACACTCACCAACGTAAGCAATCCAACACCAAGAACGTTCAACCCATTTGGTGTTACAAATAATACTAATCAAAGTTATACTCCAGCACTTTATGGTGGTAGTGCTTATTTTGATGGTACTGGGGATTATTTAAGCACACCAAATAGCACTAATTTTAATTTAGGTTCAAATGATTTTACTATTGAGGGTTGGTGGTATCCAATTAGTAGTGGAGATCAAAACATAGTTGCAAAATGGTGGACAGGTGGATCGCAATGGGTAGTGCAATGGCGCGCAGCTGGAAATTTTAGATTTGCATGGAATACATCATCAACGGCTGATTTTTCAGTAACATTACCATTAAATAGTTGGTGTCATTTTGCTGTTGTTCGCAGTGGAGTAAATTTGAATTTTTATTATAATGGCGTTAAAAATAGTGCTGTTGGAACAATTGGAGCGGTTACAGCAACTACGGATATAACTACAATTGGTCAATTTGCTAATTTAGGTAGTACTTATTTGTCTGGATATATTTCTGATATTCGAATCACTAATGGTGTAGCAATTTATACTTCAAGCTTTGTACCACCATCAACACCACTAACAACTTATTCTAATACAACACCATCAAGTTTATTAACAAACTTCACCAGTGGTGGTGTAATTGATTATCATATGAATAACGTTTTAGAAACGGTTGGTAACGCACAATTAAATACCAATGTTAAACAGTTTGGTAATGCTAGCATAAGTTTTGATGGTACTGGGGATTATATTGGCATGCCAAGCACTGCTTTATTTAATTTTGGTACAGGTAATTTTACAATAGAATTTTGGTATTATAGATCAGGAACTCCTCAAACTTCTGCACGATTATTTCAAACTAGAAACGGCGATCTTTACTCAGGTATAAGTATAGCCCTTAATACATCTGGATCTGCCCCAAATACTCTTGATGTATACATGAGTAGTGATGGTGCTAGTTATATAATAGGATCTCCTGCATTACAAATGACCCTTCCTGATGCTACATGGGTGTATATTGCTTTTGTTCGCAATGGTAGTGTTTTTAGTCTTTATAAGGATGGAGTTCAACAAAGCACAGCTTCTAGTGCTTCTTCTTTATACTATTCCTCAGCCGACACGGTAGTCATTGGTGGCCAAGCTGGTACCAGCCGATCTATTTTTGGTTACATAGACGACTTTAGAATAACAAAACTTGCACGATATACATCTAGTCCCTTCCCCGTACCAACTGCAGCCTTCCAAACAATATGATAGATTATATAATAACTAAATAGATATAGAGAATAAAAATATGGCATTTCCAGCATCACCCAGTAATGGGCAAATAACGACAGAAAACGGCATTAGATACGTTTATGCCACTGCCACTAACAGCTGGACTAGACAAACACTGGCTAATGCTACTTTTAGTGTTATTAGTGATACTTTTACTGGTGACGGATCATCTACTTCTTTTTTATTAACTGTAACCCCAACAGGAAAAGACTATGTTACTGTTGTTATTGATGGTGTAACTCAATTAAATTACGCATACAATCTAGCAAATAACGTAATAACATTCACCGGTATACCACCAAATGGATCAGTAATTCAAGTAAAAACATGGACAAGTTCAAATACAGGTGTATTAACTGGACTAGTGTATGATAGCTATACCGGTGATGGTACTACAGTTAATTATACATTAAATTCTACACCAACTAGTAGAAACTATACAATGGTAACTATTGGTGGTATTACTCAAAATAAAAGTACATACACAGTATCTGGATCGGTACTTACGTTTAGTACAGCCCCGCCAAACACAGCACCAATTGAAGTCACAACATTTGGTCCAGCAATTACCACTTCAACGGCTGCTGGTTCAAATACACAGGTTCAATTCAACAGTTTAGGAGCATTGGGTGCATCAGCAAATTTAACATTCAATAGTTCAACTAATACATTGAATGCTACAAACATAACACAAAACAGTATCCCTGTTGTGTCAACAGGAAAAGCTATGGCACTAAACATAGTATTCGGAGGATTTTAAAAATGGCAGCACCAAATATAGTAAATGTAACATCAATTATAGGCTCATTAGCAGTACAATTAGTGGGGACTAGTCCAACGGCAATTGTAACAAATAGTGCAAGTAGTAATAAAGTGTACAAAGTAAACATATTAAATATCAGTAATGTGGATACAGTTAATTCGGCTACTATTACAGTAGATGTATTCCGTTCTTCAGTAGCATATAGAATAGCCGCAAATATCGCAGTACCCATTAACACAAGTTTTACACCACTAGATAAAACAACCGCAATATATTTAGAAGAGGGAGATTCTCTTAGATTAACAGCAAATGCAGCCAGTAGGTTAGAAGCAACATGTAGTTATGAGGTTATTAACTAATGTATAACAGTGGCGTTAGAGGTAGACGTGGTGCAGATGGCTATGGAGTTATTTCTGGCCGTGACCAATTCATACAAACAAAATTAAGTTATCCAAGTATTACTGGATACAATGCCTGTAATGTAAATCAAGTAATATTAGATGATACCGCTGTAACACCCGGTGGTTATATGTTATTGTACGGTACTGCTTTTACTACTGGTATGACACTTACAATAGGCACAGCAACAGTAAGTAGTTACACATTAGTTAATACTGGTAGAATTTTCTTAACAGTTCCGATCACGTTGATTACTGGTACATATAATGTATCAATTTTTTCATCAACTGGTGGTGGAGCAATATTCACGACATTACTTGTTAGTGGATTCCCAACATTTACGCAAACTACATATAGTGTTCTTGGAACCACTGTAGTTAATGTTCAACTATTAGTTGCAGGTGATGCTCCACTTACATTCTCATTAGGTTCTGCTAGTACATTACCACCTGGCGTTAGTTTAAGTGGTACTGGTTTGCTATCGGGAACTATATCACCTTTTTCTGGAAATAGTCAAACTTATACGTTTAATGTTAATGTAGATGATGCTCAAGCACAAACTACAACACAATTAATTACATTGAGTGTAACATTGGGAGATACATACTGGCCAAATAATACTTTGTTATTAGATAGTAATACACCTGGTAATGTTAACACCTTTGTTACTGATATTTCATTAAACAATAATATAGCAACGATTGCCGGTGACACACGTCCTAGCAATCTTAACCCATACCAAGCTGGCTATTATTCATTTCAGTTTCCGGCAAATACTGATTACTTAACTACTCCTGTAACCGCATCTAATAGTGGATTTAGTACTGGTAATTTTACAGTAGAGGCGTGGATATATCCAACTGTAGCACAATCAACGACCATTGTATCATCAAATTATAGTTATGGTACAGCCGCAGGTAACTGGGCATTTTATACTACAGTGGGTTCTGCTAATCTTTTATATTTTAACGGAGGTTCTAGTAGTGCATCCGGTGCAAACCATGCAAGTACTGTAAATGCAACTATATCTCTTGGTCAATGGACGCACATAGCATATTCTAAAATATCCAATGTTGGTTACTTTTTTGTAAATGGAGTACAGATTGGCACAGGTGTTGCGGATACTACAGGATATGCCGGAGCTACTGGAACACTATATATTGGTAGGCAAGCTGACGGTACTGGTTATCTAACTGGATACATTTCAAATCTTCGTATTGTTAAAGGTACTGGATTATATACAGCAAGTTTTACTCCAAGCACAACCCCATTAACATCAATTACTAACACAAGTTTATTAACTTGTCAATCAAATATAAATGTTGATAATAGTTTAAATAATTACACTATTACACGTGTAGGGTCACCAACTGTACAAGCATTTAACCCATTCGGCGTACCAACTAGTACAACTGTTAATACTCTTTATAGTACTTATTTTGATGGTACGGGTGATTACTTAAGTATACCCACTAATGCCGCATTTGATTTTGCTTCTGGTGATTTTACGGTTGAAGCATGGATATATCTAACTACATTAACACCCGCCGGTGGCGGAAGCTCAAATGCAATAACAATTATAACAGCACTGCCAAGTTCTGGTACAATTACAGGATGGGGACTTGATATTAATAATACCAATTATGTCTATTGGGATAACTGGGTCAGTGGTACAGAACAAACTATAAGTGCTACAAACAATCCAATAACTATTAATACTTGGTATCATGTAGCAGTTTCACGACAAAGTAGTACTTTCCGTATTTTTGTTAATGGCAATCTTTGTACAACTACCGGCACAGTAGCACAAGCAACTAATACAGGTAGTAACATTATTCAAGTTGGCGCGGGCGCCTATACAGGTTATCCTAATGGATTAACAGGACAAATCTCTAATCTACGTGTAGTTAAAGGCGTAGCAGTATATACCGGAACATTTACACCTCCGACAAATAATTTAACAGCAACACAAAGTAGTGGAACAAATATTAGTGCTATTACAGGTACATCAACAAGTTTATTGACTTGTCAAAATTCCACATTAATAGATAACTCAACTAATGTATTCACTATAACAAGTGCGGGCCAAGCACAACCGTTAGCAGTTAGCCCATTCACTCAAACTACTACTTCAGTATCATTAACTAATCTTGGTAGCACGTATTTTGATGGTACGGGCGATCAACTTACTTATGCTAATAATCCTATATTCGCATTCTTCACAAATAACTTTACGGTTGAATATTGGCTATATCCATTAAGTGCAGGTGGACAATCAGTTATGAACTATAGCAATGGTCAATCTAGTAATTCAAACTTTGCTTGGGAAACTTATCAAGTTAATGGGACACAAATACAGTTTACTATTCTAGACTCTGATGGTGGTACACAATATACTGCACAAAGTGCCGGACTACTTATTAATAGATGGAATCACATTGCCGCAGTTAGAAACGGTAATACTATGTCAATATATGTTAATGGCGTAGTTGGAGGAACTACTGTATCTGTAACAGGTGTGTCAGTATTTAATAAATCAGGGGCAACATTAAAAGTATCCGGATATAATAACGCAACTGGTATGTATACAGGTTATGTAGAAGATGTACGTATTGTTAAAGGTACCGCAATTTACACAGCAAACTTTGCCCCACCTATAGCACAATTAACATTAGTAACAAACACAAGTTTACTAACACTACAAACTTCGCAACCAACAAACAACAGTATGTATCTTGATAATTCTAGTTTATCAAGTTTGGTTACACGTGCTGGTAATGTGGCACAAGGCTCTTTCAGCCCTTACGGTTTGAATTGGTCACAATTTTTTCCTAGTGCTGGAGCAACTTATGTAAGTCCTGGCACTAGTACGTCATTAGCGTTAGGCGCTGGGTCTTTTACAATTGAATGCTGGTTATATTTAAACAGTTTAGCCCCCAATTATACAACTCTATTTGATTGGAGAACTAATGGGGTTACACCATCCGGAATCCCTATAATCAGTGATAATAGTAATAATGGTACTTTGTGTTTTATTGTAGGTACCGGAGCTAGTTATACAGTGCTACTTACATCAAGTTCTGTAATGCCAATTAATTCCTGGTTTCACCTAGCAGTAGTGCGTAGTGGTACTGCTCTAGCTATGTATTTTAATGGTGTATCAGTTGCAACAGGTACTAGTTCTGTTGATTTTGGAATTCAAACATTTAATATTGGTAATCCTCAAGCAACAAACTATGGTGCACCAATGTATGTTACCAACGTGCGTATAGTCAAAGGCACAGCTGTATATACTACTGCCTTCTCACCCCCAACTACGCCGTTAACACCAATTACAAATACACAACTACTAGCTTTTCAAAATAGTGATACTCAAATTGATAATAGTCCTAATAACTTTAATGTATCCAAAAGTACTACTATAACTAGTCAACGTTTTAGTCCATTCGGTACTACAATTCAATCACCTCTTTCGTATGGCGGATTTTTTGATGGTACTGGTGATTATTTATCAACACCTTCTAGTGTTAGTACATCTTCTGGATGGAATTTAATGTCACCTAGTACTACTGGTACTTTTGAAGCCTGGGTATACAGAACTTTTAGTGATATAACAAGAGTTATAGTAAGTTGTTTGGATATTGGTGCTTCATATACTGGATGGTATATTCAAATGACAACTGCCGGTATCATTAGTGTTGAAGGATATATAGCACCGGTAACAGGAAACACGCCTCAGTCAATCCCTAGCACAGGTTCAGTATCTATTAATACCTGGACACACATAGCAGTAACTTGTGTTAACGGCGCTATTACATTTTACATTAACGGTATTGCATCAGGTACAGGTACAATGGGAGCTACTTGGCAAGTAAGTACTTCTACTGCAACTCCTACACAGATTGCAGCTGCCTATATACCATGGAATAATTTTTTCATTGGATCTATTTCGAATGTACGTATGGTTAAAGGTGTAGCAGTATATACCGGAGCATTTACTGTTCCAACAACTCCACTAACAGCAACACAAAGTAGTGGAACAAATATTAGTGCTATTACTGGTGTACAAACAAGTTTGTTAACATGTCAATCAACTACATTTATTGATAACAGTACATATAACTTCACACTCACTGGTAACGGTGACGCAAAACCAAGAACGTTTAACCCATTCGGTTATACATTTACTCAAGGTTCACCGTATACTCCGGCACTGTTTGGTGGTAGTGGTTATTTTGATGGTAGTGGTGATTGGTTAACATTGCCGCATAATCCTGCATACACACCTACTGGAGATTTTTGTATTGAGTTTTGGGCTTATACAGCATCTAATAATGTTTTTGAATTTTATGCTAAAGGCGATGGTATACAAATATATACAGCATCGTCAGCTTGGCAAGCCGCCTTTTCTAGTAATAATACTACTTCATATTATTTAAATGGATCAGGTGGTTCAATTGTATTAAATAGTTGGCAACACGTTGCTACTTATCGTATTGGCACATCATATTATCAGGCGGTAAATGGGGTAAGAGTATTATTAGGCACTAGTGCTAGTTCTCCTAATACTGGTACTGATTTACAGTATATAGGTGCTTCAAAGGGTTTATATCCCGTACCTGGTTATATGTCTGATGTACGTACTGTAATAGGTTCATCAGTTTATCCTGCAAGTAATTTTGTACCACCACAAACACCACTAACAACAACTACTGGTACAGTACTTTTTGTCAACATGACTAAAGCGGGTATACCAGACTATACTAGATCAATTGATTTAGAAACAGTTGGTGACGCAAGACTTATTACTGAAAGTGCTTATAATGGTAATTACTATAGTAATAGTTTTAATGGTACTACCGATCAACTAAGTGTTTCAAATAATGCTATATTTGACATTGGCGCAAATAACTTCACTATAGAAGGTTATATGTATCAGCTAACGGCTGCAGCCGTTAGCCAACCAACAGTAACTAAATACAGTACCGGTGTACAATCTTTTTACATAGGTGCATATAATGGTTATTGGGATGTTGCTGTGTATTACGGCAGTGCTAGTGCTGTATCTATTACTACTAATACTATATCAATAGTATTAGGTGTTTGGAATCATTTTGCTTTAGTACGAAATGGTGCAAATTATCAATTTTTTGTTAACGGAACACAAGTAGCTACTAGCAGTAATGTACAAACTATGGCTACAAGTACTCACGCGGTTGTCATTGGTGGTGCTGATGGTCGTCCTTTCTATTTCCCAGGATATATAGCAGATGTTCGTATTGTTAACGGTCAAGCATTAGTTACCAGCGCATTTACACCAAGTACAACACCTTTAACAGCTACAACAGTTGGTCATACAGGAGCTGGTGCAGCCGCGTCAATCACAGGAACAGTAGCCTTACTTACCTCTCAATCAAATAAATTTGTAGATAATTCTCCTAATAATTTTACAGTTACTAGAGTCGGCTCACCACTAGTTAAATCATTGAATCCATTTACTCTTAATACTCCAACAAGCATGAGTTTTGACGGTACTGGGGATTATTTGATATCACCTAATAATCCCTCATATGCTTTTGGTACTAGCAATTTCACTATTGAATTTTGGTTTTACGGAGTGGCTGCTCAGGCATCAACAGCACATTTGGTAGGTAATAATTTAACATTTGGAACAAATGCTTGGGAAATTCAGTGGAGTAATGGGTCACCGTCAATTCCAAATAAACTACAACTATGGGCTTACAATTTAAATAGCGGTGCTGTTGCTATTCAGGGAACTACTACTTTAGTGCCGGGTATTTGGAATTATGCCGCATTAGTACGTAGTGGCACTTCGTTTGTGTTATATCTTAATGGAGTATCAGAGGCTACTTTAACAAGTAGTGCGTCATTGGATGCTGGTACTACTAATCTTATATGTTTAGCGGCTCGTCAAGGTGCTGAAGCATTTAATGGTTACATAGAAGACCTAAGAATAACAAAAGGTGTTGCTCGTTATGCTGGAAATTTCACAGTACCAACAAATAAACTACCAACTTTCTAAAGGGATATTCATAAGTATCAAAATTTGTTTAGATAAATATAGAATAAAGGAATAGTACAATGGCACAAACACAAGTCGAACCCTATGTAGCAAACACATTAGCTACTTTTACGTTTCAAAACGTTAATGTAACAAACGCTATATTGGCAAATAACCTTAGTAATACAGTTAGTGTTGGTACTACAGGTCAAACATTAACTAGTACAGGCACTAAAACTATCTGGGAAAATACATTAAGCCCATTCATGTTAATGGGAGCATAAATTATGGCAACAACATACAAAGTATTAGGACAAATTAATCCAACATCAGGTGTAACTACTACACTATACACAGTACCAGCAAGTACGGCAGCAGTTATTAGTACAATTACAATATGTAATCAAACTGCTACTTCTGCTGGATTCACTATCGCTGTTCAACCAGCTGGTGCAAGTTTAATATCAAAACACTATATCAGCTATGTTACTAGTGTAGGACCAAATGATACAGTATCACTAACATTGGGAATTACATTGGCAGCAACAGATTTAATCTCTTGTAGCGCAAATAGTTCATCTATAAGCTTTAACGCATTTGGCAGTGAGATAACTTAATGTCAACAAAATCAACTAGTACTAGAAGATTTGCTGTCAGTTCTATTGCTTCTGGTAGTATCGTTGCGGCTGTAATAAGACAAGTTCAAATATTTAGTGACGCCACATACAATACATTATTAAATGAAACTACAGTAAACAATGCCGGTGGCTATATACAAATTGTAGGTATAGGATTTCAACCTGGTTGTGTTGTTTATTATAACAATGTATTAATAACTTCTACTTTTATAAGTAGTACGGTTGTTCGTGCAGTTACACCCGCAGTTAGTAATGGGTCTTATGTTTTATTAATTGAACACTCATTAGGTACTTCTAATAACGCTTCTGCGATATATGTATTAACTACTAGTGGATTTCCAACTTGGACAACAACAAGTTATTATTCATCCAGTGTTACAGTTAGTGTACAATTAGTAGCAACAGGTGATGCGCCATTAACTTATACTTTACAAGCCGGTAGCACATTGCCACCTGGCACTACACTAAGTACTAGTGGTTTATTAACAGGTACTATTACTGGTGCTACTAATGGTATAGTTTATTCATTTGTAGCATTAGTTGATGATGTAGATTTACAAACAACTCAAGCAACAATTAGTTTAACAATAGCATTTAGTGATCCCTATTATAAAAATGTTACATTGTTATTAAATGGTGAAACGGCTGTAACACCATTTATACAAGATGCTAGTACAAATAATTTTAATTTAGTTATTAATGGCGATACTAGACCAACACCATTTATACCATACAAAAATGGTTATTATAGTAATTACTTTGATGGTACTGGAGATTGGTTAACAGCACCGGCATCTGCTGTTAATTCATTAGCTAACGGTCCCTTTACAGTTGAAGCTTGGATATTTATGACAGGCGCACAAACGCAAACTTATGGACATACTATAGTAGGTACATACCCTGGTAGCGGCAATGGTTGGGTACTTCTTGTTAATAGATCAACCAGTGGTAACGGAATAGTATGGGCAAATGGCTCCCCCCCATCTCTTTTAGCTACTACTAGTACCTATTTAGATGTTGGTAAATGGTATCATATAGCAGTTGTTAGAACTAGTACTGCTGCCAGTGGTTTAACAATATATTTAAACGGTGTGAGTGTAGCTACTGGCACTGATGCAACCAATGATGCTATAGTACAAACACTGTATGTAGCAGGAGGAAACACAGTATTTGGTGGCGGATACATAACCAATGTTCGTATTGTCAAAGGTGTAGCAGTTTATACTGGAGCTTTTACCCCACCAACAAGTCCATTAACAGCGACTCAAAGTAGTGGTACAAATATTAGTGCCATCACCGGGTCACAAACAAGTTTCTTATCCTGCCAAAGTAATCGTTTAATTGATAATAGTTTAAATAACTTTACTATTACCAAGAATGGTGACGTAACCGTATCACCATTCATACCATTTAGTACACCAACTACTACAACTGTAAATAATCTTTATAGTACATTTTTTGATGGTACAGGAGATTACTTAACTGCACCAAGTAATGCTGTTTTTGCTTTTGGTACTGGTGATTTTACCATTGAAGGTTGGTTTTATTTTACAGGAACAATATCAACATATCAGCGTCCTTGGGGTTGGAGTGATGCTAATGATAATATTGAAATTTTCTCTAGTGTTCTTCGTTTTGGTGGAACCAATCAAGGTACATTGATTACTGGTACAACAACAATTTTAGCAAGAGTTTGGTATCACATTGCTGTAACTAGGTTGAGCGGTGTTTATAAAATGTGGTTGAATGGAATACAAGAGGGTGGCTCTGCTACAAATAGCTGGAATTCTTCTGCTAGACAAATGGGTATTGGAGCATATCCGACTGGCGTCGATCCTATTACTGGATATATTTCTAATTTACGTGTGGTAAAGGGTATAGCGGTTTATACTGGTGCATTTACCCCAAGTACTACTCAACTAACATCAACACAGTTAGCAAATGTAAATGGTAACCCAAGTGAAGCTATTACTGGTACGGCAACAAGTTTATTGACTTGTCAAAATTCTACAATAATAGATAACTCAAGTAATGTATTAACTCTAACTCCAGCCGGTGATGTACGACCAATAAATTCTACAACTCCATTCACTCAAACAACTACTTCAGTAGCATTAACTACATTGGGTGGTACTTACTTTGATGGTACTGGAGATTATTTGGCTGCGCCTGCTAGTTCAGCACAGTTCAGTCCTGGTACAAGCAATCTTACGGTAGAAGGTTGGTTTTATTTTACTAATTTAAGTGCAGGCGTACAAAATTTATTTGGTAGCAACAATGGTTCTGGTACAACTCAAAAACTTATGGCGTATGTAGAATCTACAGGAATAATTCACTTTGACATTACGCAAGCCGGCGGTGCTAGTCAGGCAACATCTGCTGCAGGTGCAGTAACTAATAATACTTGGTATCATCTAGCTTTTGTACGCAATTCAAGTACAGCAACCATTTATGTAAATGGAGTTAGTGTTGCATCTGGCGCGGCTACGGGAAATTTGAGTGCGCTAACCAATCCGTTTTATATAGGATATATTGGCGAAGCATCTGGTGTTTTAATTAGCGGGTACATATCCAATTTTAGGTATGTAAACGGCACTGCGGTTTATACAAGTAACTTTGCCCCACCAGTACAACCACTTACCGCAGTAACAAATACAAGTTTATTAACAGTACAATACAATGGTGGTGCAAATAATAGTGGTATTATAGATAATAGCGCATACAATAATATTCTAACAAGATTTGGTAATACAAGTCAAGGTACATTTAGTCCTTTTAGTCAAACAGGCTGGAGTACATTCATAGGTTACGGAACATACGGATATCAGAGTTTACCTGCTAATACCGGGTACGATATAACAGGAGCAGATTTTACTGTTGAATTTTGGGCTAATTTTAGTACATGGAATACAATGGGTAGTTCGGGTATGGTAGTACTTGGCAATTTTATTAGCACCAATGGTTGGTATATAAGCTGGAACGGTGGAGTTGGCGGTAATCTTTCATTTAGTACGTACAACGCCGGTGCTGGCGTCGCAAGTATTGTGTCTACCGGAATTACAGCAGGCACAAATTTTCAATTGGGAACATGGAATCACTTTACGTTGATGCAAAAAACCAGTGTTATATATTTCTATCTCAATGGAGTAATGACTTATTCAATTGCGGCACCTGCGGCAGTTGGAGTAGGTCAAACTATGTATATTGGTGTTTACGCACAGAATTTTAGTTATGCCGGTAATCCATATTTTTATTATAGTAACTTAAGGATTATAAAAGGTACAGGTATATATTCAACGGCAGGCTTTACCCCTCCCACAACACCACTTACACCAATTGCAGGCACAACTTTATTACTTGGTCAATCAAGTAATTTAGTAGATAATAGTGGAATTAACGCAACAATTACTAACACCTCTTCTGGCACAACACCATCTAGTCAAGCCTTAAGTCCATTCGGTAGTATAACTCAAGCAACACCTTTAAGTTATAGTAATTATTTTAACTCTACTGGCCCTAACAGTTATCTAAGTATTGCTGATAATGTAAACTTAGAGTTTGGTTCAGTATCAATGACGGCAGAATGCTGGTTCTATTTGATTGGAACTCAAGCATATTTACTTGATAAAAATAACTCAAACGTTTCAGGTGGTTTCAATTTGTCTGTTAGTACAACTGGAATTTCATGGTATATAGATGGTTCAGCTAATGTTTTTGTTATACCCACTACCACTACCACTATCACGCAAAATGCATGGCATCATATTGCCCTTGTACGATCAGTTTCAGGAACTACCACTAATTCTATTTATTTTAATGGTACAAGAGTAGGTACTAGCTCAGTAGCAACCGCTTTTCCAGATAACGCAAATAATTTTAGAATTGGAGCTACTTTCCTTAATAGTAGCTCATACAATGCTATGACGGGTTCAGTTTCTAATGTCCGCATCGTTAAAGGCTCGGCTGTATATGATCCCTCATTAACCACAATAATAGTACCAACAGCACCGTTAACGGCAATCACTAATACACAATTATTAACTTGTCAATCTACTACTATTATTGATAACAGTACAAATGCTTTTACTATAACTGTCACTGAAGTTGTAGCACCAAGAAATTTTAACCCATTCGGATACACAGCACAAACTAATGTAAGTTATTCTCCAAGTGTAAATGGTGGTAGTATTTATTTTGATGGTACTGGTGATTACTTATCAATACCGGGTACTAGTCCGTTCAATTCACTGTACTCTACTACAGTTTCATTTACGTTAGAGTTTTGGATGTATCCAACATATTGGACAAGCACAACAGAATATACTATTCTTACTGGATCTCAAACTGCTAATACTACAGTAGGCTTTAGAATATATTATAAAGCTGGTGTTGTTACGTGGTACGCAAATAATGTAGAACCAGCAGTTACACAAACAGTACAACTTAATCAATGGAGTCATCTTGCGTTTGTATGGAATGGAACTAATATTACAACATACGTAAATGGTGGTACTAAAAAAACTGCGGCATCAACTTGGACAAATACTCCCGGTAATGTAAACTATATAAGTATACTATTACCGGGAACTTATAATTTTTATTATTTCGGATATTTATCTAGTTTAAGACTAGTTAGTGGGGCGGCACTTTATACTAACACGTTCATACCATCAACCACACCATTTACATCTATCAATAATACTACTTCAACTACCACAATGTTGTTAAACTTCACTAGTGGCGGTATAATTGATTATCATAGTAGCAATGTTTTAGAAACTGTCGGTAATGCTCAATTAAGTACTAATATTAAAAAGTTTGGCAATGCTAGTATATATTTTGACGGCACTGGTGATTATTTAGTAACGGCATCTAGTCCAAATTTTGGTTTTGGGACTGGTGCATTTACTATAGAATGTTGGTTATACTGGATTGCCGGCACAGGTGAAAATAATCTTTTTATTGTTGATGTAACAGGTTCAATGAATATTTTTTTAAATCTTACAAGCCAATGGGGGATTGGAACTCGTCTTGGATCGGTACAGAATTATTTTGGTGCTTCCCCTACAAAAAACGTTTGGAACCACCTTGCTATATCTCGTTCAGGATCAACAATTTATGCTTTTATTAATGGAGTATCAGTATATTCTGGTGCAAACTCAACGGATTATTTATCTGCAGGTCCTGCAAATATTGGTGGACTAGCATCATCCGGATCAAACTTAATTCAAGGTTACATAGACGACTTTAGGATAACAAAAGGTTTCGCAAGATATACCGGTAACTTTAACACTTCCACACCGATAAGTCCGGAAGCCGCCTTCTTAACACAATAAGAGATTACTTTGAAACAAGAACATATAAGCATAAATACTACAGATAGATAATTAAAAATGAGTCATTTCGCACAATTAGATAGTAACAATACTGTAATATCCGTTCTAGTAATAGAACAGGATGTAATAGATACTGGGTTGTTTGGAGAACCAACTTCTTTTGTACAAACAAGCTATAATACATACGGTGGTGTACATCAATTAGGTGGAACACCACTACGTAAAAATTATGCTGGAATCGGATTTACTTATGATAGTACCCGTGACGCATTTATCCCACCTAAACCATACACAAGTTGGATATTAAATGAAGAT
>Ga0209596_1001671_pt1 | contig 18832 bp, 22 predicted proteins | sample M_130807_MF_Meta_FD_187314 | JGI IMG/M metagenome (GOLD analysis project Ga0209596, IMG submission 187314) | Freshwater microbial communities from Lake Montjoie, Canada to study carbon cycling - M_130807_MF_MetaG (SPAdes) (version 2) | ecosystem: Environmental > Aquatic > Freshwater > Lake...
GTGAAAGACAATTGAGTTAATACATCCCATAATTCAAAGGACAAACCGCCTGGTCGAACGGCATAATCCAATACGCCCCAAAAAAACAACCAACCACTTCGTTTTACTACCTTAATAAAAGAACTATTCCAGGTAATGCCCTTTTGTTTTTGATGATGTAAAGAATAAGCCATGGCTATACCTGCCATAAACATAAAGGCAGGTTGTATTAAATCCCAAAAGCGAAGCCCATTCCAAGGATGATGAAAAAATTGTAAGAAAAAAGAATTCAATACTGTATTTTCTGAGGCCTTAAAAAAATGCTCATAGAGTGCAGTACTTTCTAATGCTAAAAGAACCATAATAAGGCCACGCATAAAATCAAGCGATGCTAATCTTCTCATAATTTGAATTTACAACAAAAAAAATCAACTACCTAAATGAATAAGTAGTTGATTTAAAAAATTTAAAGCATTATTAACTAATACCTTTGACCCCCTGGTCTTGGCTTAGGCAATGCAATACGAGGAAGTTTTTGATCTCTTTGTGCAGCGTCAAAAACAAAAGTGGCAACAATGGTAGCAATTTGTTTTAAATCATCTTCACTTACATGATCTAGCACATCCATATTGCTATGGTGGGTGCGTGTATCATATTCTATCGGATCTTGAATGAATTGGAATCCTGGTAAACCCACTCCATCAAAAGATTGATGATCGGTTCCACCTGTATTGCTTATAGTAATAGTACCATTGGTAAGATCTTTCAAAGGCGCAAACCATTGTTCAAAAATTTCTTTACAAGCCGCATTGTTTTGCAAATAAATGCCACGCACTTTTCCAGTACCATTGTCTATATTAAAATAAGAAGAGAATTTTTCATGAGAAGGTAATAACTCCATAGTTGCAGGATCTGCAAAAGTCTTTTTTACATAACCTCTTGAACCTGTTAAACCTTCTTCTTCTCCACCCCATAAACCAATACGAATGGTTCTTTTATTATTAATGCCTACTGTTTTTAAAATACGAAGTGCTTCCATCATGACTGCAGAACCAGATGCATTATCGGTAGCACCTGTTCCTGAATGCCATGAATCTAAATGCGCTCCAATCATTACAATTTCATCTTTTAATACAGGGTCTGTGCCAGGAATTTCAGCAATTACATTATACCCTTGTAAATCTTTATTGTAAAACCTAGTTTTAACATCGGCATCTAACTTTACAGCCTTACCCGCCTTTACTAATCTTAAAATAGTGTTATAGTCTTCAATGCCAATGGCAATGTCTAAAAAATTCTCAGGGTCTGTTCCCTTATAACCACCGCCCCCTTGAGAAAAAATAGTTCCATCATGATTACGAGGACTGCTTGTAAGCATAGCTACCGCACCTTCACTAATAGCCATTGCTTTTAATATATTTAATACATTACCACTGCCGCGCATCGCTTGCATTCTTCTCATCATAGCTGTATCTGGAGCTGGAGCTTGACCACGCGCTTGCAAAGGCGCTGCAGAAGCCATCTTCTCTAACTCTTCATCGGTAAAACGAACCGCATCTGCTTTAAAGCTTTGCTTATAGGCTTCTAATTTATCAATGATAATTATTTTACCTTTTAAAGTACCGCGGTATTGTTCAAGCCCCGCAGAATCTTTTAGCAGTATTGCTACTATTTCGGCATTTTTTAAACCCTTCGTGCCGCCTGTCCAAGCTTTAGGATAGTTTTGGATGGCTTTATAATAAGGGGCTGTCATCGCTAAATAGGACTTCTCCAATTCCCAGCCTTTTCCAAATTCACCATAAGCATCTAAGGCAGCATTGGATAAACCAATAGATACTAATTTGTCTTTCGCATAATTCGCTGCACGATAATAGCCCGGAGAATTCATAAGTCTATTACCACTTACATCTGTTAAATTAAACATGATGTCCATAATTTGAGAATGCTTTAAGCCTTCTTCTTTTATCTTATCTATGGTAGCAATATCTAATTTTTCTTGTGCAAATAGCGCAGTGGAAAAACTAAATAGGCATAATAGAAACAGTGAGCTGGTTTTTTTCATTGTATTTATATTTATATTTTGGTTTGAGGAAATTTAAATTATTGAAATGATTTTAAGCTTGTTTTAATTTATTATTTTTTTCTACTCTGTATCATCATAGCCAAATTTTTGATTCAAAGCAAATACGGCTTCTGCAGAAAAATCGTTCTTATGAATTAAGGCAAGTTGTCCGTCAATAAGCCCGCGCTTAGTGGGTAATAAAGAAATATTTTTTTCATAGATGCTTAATGCCAAAGCATCGGTAGGTGCTCCTATTGATTGTATAGCTGCAGCCACATCTTCCATCTGATGAATAACCGATAAAATTTGATTGGGTATCCAAGAAGTAATAGGCGTGCCACCGGTAGCAATAGCATACTTTGTATTGGCCATGATATATTTTTGAACAAACTGCCAATGGCCATTTCTAAAATGATAAATTTCTTCTAGTATGCCTAATAAAAAACATAAACTTTTCGCGTCTTTATTTTCTAAAAGTTTCCCCATTAAACCTTTAGGATGCACTGCCTTCATGGCATTTTGTAAATCACTGAAAAAATGTTGAACACATTTTGGACGGTACAAACGTAAATCTAATAAGTATTTAGTAAGCTCGTTTTCTGGATAATAAAAAATAACACCAGAAAAAATATCTTGCATAGGAATAATATCATCCTGCGCACCAGTCTGTCCTCTAAAGGCCTTGGGCTCTTCCCAAACACCTTCATAGGTAACCCCATCTCCAAATAAATCGGTATTGCCTTTTACACCCATGATAAAAATTCTAAAGTCGTTGTAACGCTGCCATCTTGAAGCCTTCCACATTTCTTTTCTTCTTATATTCATCTGTTTCATCGTCTCCCAATTCTTTTCTAAAAAAGGGGCTACATTTTTTTCACCGTTATCTAAGGCTTGTAAAGTTTGCATCACCGATCCCACTAAATTGGCCGAGTAACGGTTAATGTCAACATGCAACATAATAAAACCTACTTCATCGGGTTGACCAGAAAATTTATTACACATCGTAATGTTTTCCCAGTTTAAATCGCCAGAGGCATCCAGCTTTCTATAGTTGCCTAAAGAATACGCATAGTGATAATCAAGCCAAGCAAAAACATCTAGTTTATCTGCCACCTTGCAAAAAGGCATTGCAATATTTTTAGGTAACACATTTCTTGCTTTACCATATTTTCCATCAATTTTAAATTGCTGATAAGAAGGCTCTAATAAATAAGCAGAAGCTAAAAAACTATAAGATCTGAATAAGGCTTGTAAAACAAAGATGTCGGTTTCTTTTTCAATGGCTTCTACATGATTTTCTATAGCTAAGACAGGCTCCACTATTCCATTAGGGGTATGTAGCAATCCAAATTCTTTTTCATTCAATACCACTGGCATGGCATCTAAAACAGCTTGTAAATCGCTGTAGGTTGAAGGCAACTTTACCATGGGCGCCTTGGTAGGTAAAAAACCATGCGCTGCACTAACATCAAAAAAGCCATCTGAATAATTGGATAAAATAGACATTGCTAAAAATTAATTTTAAATTTTTAATATGTGTACTCAAGCTATGAAAAAATCAACTTAAAAATGCAGATTTCCCCTTTTTTACATGACGGGCTAGGCCCACCACTCCATTATAAATAACTCTCTGATTTACAGTAATTTAATAATGAATTTTTTGAATTTAAAGCCCATTTTACCTAATATCTAGTGGTCATACCATGGCTTTAGATTACCTTACAGCTCAAATTATGTTTTTATGCAAATAGCAATCTTAGGTGCAGGGATGGTGGGAAGAGCCATGGCCATTGACCTTTCCAAAAAGTATCAAGTTACTTCTTTTGATTTAAGTAAAGAATCACTTCAAATGCTTTCCAATAAAAATAAAAGTATAACTACCGTTCAAGCCGACTTAAGTGATTATGCAAACTACCCTGCCCTGTTAGCTAAATATGATTATGTGATTACAGCGGTTCCAGGTTTTATGGGCTATAAAACTTTAGAAGCTGTTATTAATGCAAAGAAAAATGTGGTAGATATTTCCTTTTTCCCAGAAGACGCTTTACAGTTAACTGAATTAGCAAAGAAAAATAATGTGACTGCCATAGTGGATTGTGGCGTTGCACCAGGTATGAGTAATTTAATATTGGGCTATCATAATGAAAAAATGAAAATTGATAGTTTTGAATGTATGGTAGGTGGCCTTCCTAAAAAAAGAACGCAACCTTTTGAATATAAAGCTCCATTTTCTCCTATTGATGTTTTAGAAGAGTATACAAGACCTGCGCGTTATGTTGAAAATAGCTGCATTGTTACCAAGCCAGCATTGAGTGATGCAGAATTTATTGATTTTAATAAAGTAGGTACACTAGAATCCTTTAATACCGACGGTCTTAGAAGTATTTTATTTACGATGGGTCATATTCCTAATATGAAAGAAAAAACTTTAAGGTACCCAGGTCATATTAATTTAATGAAGAGTTTAATTAAAGCAGGCTTTTTAAATACAGAAGCCATTCAATATAAAGGACAATCAATTTCTCCTTTAGGTTTTACTTCCGCTTTATTATTTGATCAATGGAAATTAGGTGCTACAGAAGCGGAATTTACTTTAATGACTATTGAAATTAAAGGCGAAGGCAAAACTATTCATTATGAATTGTATGACGAATACGATGCAGTAACTGAAACAAGTAGTATGAGTAGAACCACAGGGTATACTTGTACTGCAGCCTTGAATATGCTAATGGAAAATTTATTTAAAGAAAAGGGCGTTTTCCCTCCAGAGCTTGTAGGTAAGTATGCGCCTTGCTTTGAGTATATAATTAAATACTTACAGGAGCGTAATATTCACTATGTAAAGACCGAGTCTTAATTAGCCAACAATGGCAAGCTTATTATTAATCATATAATAGAAGCTTTCTTTTAAGGCAACAAATACATCGGTGGCTGTTTTATCCATTTCAATAACCATCCAATCGGGATTACCTGTTGCTGCATTAATAATGGCAGGAAAATTTTGTGTTCCCTTTCCTACTGCAGTCATGGGGTCTGGATTATCAATAGCTAATTGATCATTATAGACGGCAGGCCCATCTTTAATATGTAAAAACTTTGCACGATTGCCAAGCTTTGCAATGATAGCTGCAGGATTTTGTCCTGCCACTTTCACCCAATAGGTATCCATCTCAAAAAATATATCCTTATCTAATTGCTCTAATAAATATTCGTATACAAATTTGCCCCCCACTTTATTTCGATACTCCCACCAATGGTTATGAATACCTAATTGTAAACCATTTGCTTTTGCAAAACGTGAAGCTTCATTATATATCCCAATTAATTCTTTCGTTCCCTCTAAACTGCTATAACGTTTATCCTCCGGCCAGCCATGCCAAATCATTTTGCTACATCCAAAAGCATTAGCAGTATCTAACATAATTTGTTTTTTATCTCCCATTGGAATTTCTATATGACAAGAAGAAACTAGTAAACCTGCATTGTTTAAGTATTCACTTGCTTGTTCAATACTTACCCCCTCTGGCCAGAATGCCGTTTCAACATATTTAAACCCTATATCTGCAATTTTTTTAAGTGTGGCGGGAATGTCTTTTTTAAACTCTTCTCTAACTGTATATAATTGAACAGAGAGTTTAGCAGGATATTTAGGGATAGGGGTGAATAGTGTATTCGCATAGCTAGGCATGGCAGCTCCCAATAATCCCAAACTTGAAAGTTTTAAAAAATTTCGTCTAGGGCTAGCATTTGGTTTGTTTCGTAAAACACTAAGTTCATCTTGGGATAAATTTTTCATAGTATGCCTATTTTATAATTACTTAAAGCTTTCTGAAGTTACTAAAATTAATTAAATCTATAATAGAGTCAAGAAAGGCTAAATGATAGAAATAAGGGAAATTTTAGGGAAATTTAATTACTTTTATAGTATAATTAATCAATTATGGGATTTCATATTAACAAGAAAGTAGCTGACAAGAAAGCTGCCACTGGAACTAAAGCCACTTTTCAAGGGGGTAGTTCACAATTTATAGCTAAGGCGAACACTAAGTCTACAGGTACTACTAAGAAGCCTATTAAAACAGGTGGTTCTAGAGGTAGTTGATCAGCATTAGTAGATTAGAGGTAGCTGATTAGTGCTAGCTTATAAGAGCTAGTTTTCACTTTGTAATAAGTTTACTATTCCTTCACTAGTGTAGGTGCAATTATCTTTTGCCATATGGCATAGCCTTTAGCATTCATATGTAATTTGTCGGCTATAAAAATATCTTTAAACACCATTCCATTCGTGTCTAGCATGGCAGCATGTACGTCTAAAAATTGCGCGTATTTTTGCTTATTTATATAATTACGAATAAGCGCATTGGTGGCTACAAATTTATCTTCCATAGACCATCTTGCCACACTGGGCTTAATGGAAACGTACATAATAGGAATTTTATTTCCCAAATGGGTTCTAATTATTTTATATAAAGTTTTAAATCTCGCAAAAACTATTTGAGGGATAACGGTATCACTTGCTGCAATATCATTTTCTCCGCAGTAAATATAAATTTGCTTAGGCTTATATTTTAAAATAGTTTCTTGGTTAAAATATATTACATCTGTTAAGCTGGAGCCACCAAAACCTCTATTAATAATAGGATAACCTGGAAAATAATTACTAATGTCTTTCCAATAATTAAAAGAAGAACTGCCTACAAATAAAATACAATTCGCAGCTGGCATATGAATACTGTCTTTTTTTATGAATACATCAATTTCTTCTTGAAAAGGAATAGCATTATTGTTTTGGGCATGACTGGAAAGCATTCCAAAAAAAAGTAAGAATATAACTAGATATTTTTTCATAGTATAATATTTGATTCCAACCATTTACAATAATAATTACCCTTATAATAATATTCTTGCTTGAATAATAGTAGCAATTGTTTGAATAATACCCATTGTTATAAATAAAGCTTCGAAAGAAATAAAATTCGCAATTAAGCCTCCAATAGCAATGGCAATACCTGAAACGAAATGTGGGTGGCCAGTTGCAAGACTCCAGTGAAAAGTATTGCTGTTATCTTCTAAATTTTCTGCAAATAAAGAGTCCCAGATAGGTGCACTTAAAGCCTCTGCTATACCTAAGCAAATTTGAATAAAAAAAAGTTGTTGCGTGTTATGCACGAAAATATAGCCAAATGTAAGCAAGGCATTAAGCCCATAGCCAAAAATCATTACCCGCTTCTTATAGACAGATTTATTAATAAACTTTCCCACTATTACATAAAAAATACCCGTAGCCATTAAATAAGCGGCCCAAGCCCAGGTAATATCTAATAAATCGCCTCCTATTTTTTCGGCATAAATAGCAAATAGAGGACCAAATAAGCCTTCTCCAAAATACCATAAGCTTGAAGCTATTAATAATATTTTAGTAGTTCTATTTAAACTCATTATTAAAATTTATAAGTAATGCCTAAGTCCAAAAAGAAAATATTAGCTAAATGATTTTCTGAATAAGGGGTAGAATTCACTGTTACTTTATTTGAAGCACCATTTAAACTAATTGTATTCACTGAAGTGGTAGTAATTTTATTAAAGGGTTTAGCAAAAGTAGGCGTTAATGATATATTCCAATTTTCAAGATCATAACTTATGGGTAAAGAAAGCTCCATATCTAAGAACTTAAATCCTTTCTGATCCACGGTGGTAGTACTTTGCAAGGTACCAGCATTGATTGGTTGTTTGATTTGAGGATTCTTCATCCCATTCAGCCTTCTACTAATAGTAGATTCATAAAAATTTAAACTACTAAAACTGCTATATATACCGGGTGTGATGGAAAGCGTATTATGGTTATTTGAACTAAGTGTAATTTCTTTTTCGAATCCTGGTACTAATTGCATATCTGCTTTATTAGAAAAGAAAACATCAAAAGAATTATGAAAATTCAAATAGGTTAAATCATAATTGAAAGTAAATCCAATATCACTTGAAATATTACCGCTAATTAAATTGGACCCAGTAGCATAAAAATATTTCGATCCATAAATTTCACCTGCTACCTTTTCTCCTAACGAATAATTATAGCCAAGATTTAATTCAGAAAAATCATAGCCTCTTTGTCCTTGGGTCAATAAATAATTAAGGCTAAAACTAGCGTACAAGCCGTTTGCAAAATTGACCGTTGCGGTTGTATAGAAATAGGGCGCTTTTAAAGAATCGGCTCTTCCATTATATACGTAGTTACTTAAATAATTTATTTGTATTTTAAAGCTAGTAGTATCGCTTTTTGGACTGGCCTTTCTCATGGGCTGAGCAACCACCAAAAGGCTTAGTAGGAGAGCGAAAAAAGTAAAGAATACCTTAGGGCGCATTGTTTGTTTATTTTGGTTTTGGACAAAAATACAATCAAGTAGTTTAAAAATATATTATCTTTTTCTTGTGAACTGTTTCCCTCTTTGTTGCTTTGGCGCATATAAGGGCGTGGGACCAAACATTTCAGGTACTACTCCTTTTAAAACTGGTACACCTAATAGTTCTTCAATTTCAGCAAACTTGCCTTGCTCTTTTTCTCCCACTAAAGTAAAGGCTGTGCCAGAAGTGGCCGCCCTTGCGGTTCTGCCAATTCTGTGAATATAGTCCTCGCCATCATTGGGTACATCATAATTAATGACTAAATCTATATCATCAATGTCTATCCCTCTACTTAAAATATCGGTGGCTACTAAAATATTCGTTTTTTGATTTCTAAAATCTTGTAAATATTGCTCTCTGCTTTTTTGATCTAAATCGGAATGTATTTCTGCTGCCGATAATTTAGCATGTATTAATTTAGAAGTAAGTTGTTTCACATTCGATTTCTTAGAACAAAATACAATTACTTTAGAATACCTTTTCGAACTTAGCATATCAATAATAACAGGTACTTTTTGTGTATCATAAACCATGAATGCTTTTTGAATAATTTGCTCTGGCGGTTTTGATATGGCAATATTAATTTCAACAGGGTCTACTAAAATTTTCTTGGCAAGTACTCTCATCTTCGCAGGCATAGTGGCTGAGAATAATAAGTTTTGTCTTTGCTCTGGTAAAAAAGTAATAATTTTTGCAATGTCATCGGAGAATCCCATGTCTAACATTCTATCTGCCTCATCCAATACTAAATACTTTAAACCTTTCAATTTTACATAGCCCATATTTAAATGTGCTATCATTCTACCAGGTGTACAAACCACAATATCAACGCCACTAGTCAATGCTTTTTTTTCTGCTACAAAGGAGCTTCCATCTCCACCGCCATAAACTGCAATAGAACTCACGTCGGTGAAGTAAGATAAGCCTTCAATGCTCTCTGCAATTTGTATGGCTAATTCTCTGGTTGGAACAATAATTAATGCGTTAATATCTCCTGCTGTATGCGCTGAAGTAAGTAGCCTGTGTAATAAGGGTAATAAAAATGCAGCTGTTTTACCAGTGCCCGTTTGAGCTGCTGCGATAATGTCCTTTCCTTCTAAAATGGGAACCATTACTTGTTGCTGAACAGGGGTGGCCGTCTCATAGCCCATCGCGTCAATGCCATCCAAAATACGCTGATCCAAACCTAAATCGATAAACTTCAAAATACACTATTTTAATAATGTAACGAAGGTACGACTAATCAAGCAGCTTAGTTATGAAATGGGCTATTTACTTGGTGAATATCGAATACTCTTAGGATGAAAGTACTCCCAAGAATGCAGATACTCTTGATAACTTGCAATAGGGCTTAAAGACAACCCTTTCAATTTACCAACAATACATAGGCCGTCCACATTCCAAAGAGACTGAGAATAGGTATCAACAATAGAATCGTTTGATTTACGAAAATCTAATGTCATATTATTTACAGTACGGTTGTATGCATGAAAAGAAGCGCTATCGTTTTCTAAAAGAATTAAAAGGGGTAAAAATGGTAGTGAATCTTGAATGATTTTATTTTTTTCCAAATAACTCCAATCATAGGTTTTGGAATCATTTACATTACTAATACCTAAGACCCAAGATTTAAATTGCCAAGAAGCAGTATCTCTTTTAGTTAATTCACTTTTCGACTTTCCTTTATCATAAGTATCCATTTTAGCAAATGTCGCTGCAAATTTTTCATCAGGTTGTAGTACTTCTGCATTGGGGTGCTTTCTAAACCAAGCTTGTAAACTTAATTGCTCCGATTTTATTTCTTTTAATTGGTAACCTTTTAAAGGCCCCGCAATGCACTCTCCATTTGATTGTCTCCACCAGCTTTTAGTAGTGGCATCTTCAAACATGGCATTGAAATGATCCATACCCACTAGTCTAAAAGTTTCTAGTTTACCATTCACCATTGGGCTATATACGCGTCCTGTTCTACATACCGTGCAATAGGTAACCATAATAGGTGTTTGACCAATACTATCTCTTACTTGATGATGATAACCTATTAATTGAATAGGATAAGCTTTGTCAATTCCGTTTTCAGTAACACCAATAACTAATTTGTCAATAGGTATTTTATTTTCTGCAATTTTATAAAAATAAGTATGGGTGGGTTGTAAAAACATTTTATCTGCTTCCATCATAAATGTAAAAACATAAAAAATAGCAATATATAAAATGGTTAATAGGCCCAACCCTATTTTTTCCCAGGTTGAATTTCCTTTTATAATGTTTATAAAAGGTATTAGAATAATTAAATATAAAATGATGCGAATAATATTTTTATTGCTACCCAAGAAATAAGCTAAGTCAATAGAATTAAATGTTTGACTTCCAGGCATAGGCATAATCAAATACACTCTTAGGCATTCAAAAATAATTAACAAAGTAAAACTTACATAAAGCATCCATTTTTTCATATAAAACTATTTACAATTCTTTAGACTTGTGTAATACAATTGCTAAGCGCCTTGTTCTTCTTTTTCAAAGTAAGCTAAAACCTCTTGCCAATTATTAACTCTAAAATGATGTTTTATATTTACATTATGTGAAGCGTGAAATAAAATAGGCTTGCCTATGCAGTAATCTAAATTCTTGCAATGATCGTCAATCATGTAATCGGTTTTTATGACTGCCTTGCTTCCGCAAAAAATCATATTCTTCCAACTTATATAAGGAAAGAATTCCGCCAGCCAGGCATGTTTTTCAGCAAGGGATAATGGAAACTCAGTGGCCGCGGACACAATATATATTTCGTATTTTTTTCTTAAAATTGCTAAAGCTTCTAAAGCACCAGCCATTAAGGGTACTGTTCTGAAAAAACCAGGGGTATGAATAAAGCGTCTAGCAGCTGTTTTATCGGGAAAGGCCTCATCTTCAGAAACACCTAAAAGGGCAGTCCTGTCTACCTTTACATTATACTCTTTTTCATATAAATTCACCAAATGGGTCTCTATATCGGCTATAACATTGTCCATATCAATGGCTATACTTTTAATCATACTTATTCAAGTTAAAACGTTTGTATATTAGTAGTAACAAACTTAATTCAATAATTTTATTCCTATGAGAAAAAAGAAGGTCATTTTAAATATTACAGCCTGTTTTATCTATTTTTTAGCGCCCATTTTAGCCATGGCACAGCAAGCAGCTGTTGAAGAGAGTATTCGAACAATAATGAGTCAAACCAATGTAGTAGGTGTATCAGTTGCAGTGGTGAAAAATAATAAAATTATTTATACTCATTCATTTGGATTAAAAAATATAGAAACTAATACGCCTCTCACCGACGATTGTATTTTTAGAATAGCCTCCATTTCAAAATCGTTTTCTGCTACATCTATTATGCAATTGGTAGAAGCCAAGAAACTTTCTTTAGAAGACGATGCTAGTGATTTAATTGGTTTCCCTTTAAGAAACCCACAATTTCCAGATAAAGTAATCACCTTAAAAATGTTAATGTCGCACCGTTCATCTATTAATGATAGCCAAGGTTATTTTTCATTAGACTCTATAAATCCAGCTACTAACCCCGACTATGCAAAATGCTATAATAACTATGAACCGGGCAATGGCTATATGTATTGTAATTTAAATTATAATATGACAGGGGCCATTATTGAAAAGTATTCTGGAGAGAGATTTGACCAATATGTAAAACATCATGTCTTAAACCCTTTAAATATTTATGGAGGTTATTGTGTTGACTCTTTAGATAAAAATCGTTTTGCAACCATATATGATTTTAATAAAGAAACTACAAAATTTACAAGCTCTCCCAGTGCCTATGCACCAAGATCAAAAGAGATAGCAGATTATGAAATGGGAAAGACCACGCCTATTTTTTCACCTACAGGTGGTATGAAAATTTCAGCTACAGACTTAGCAAAGTATATGATGATGCATATGAATCTAGGTAAGACTAACGGGAAAAGAATTATAAGTAAAAAAAGTGCGAGAACAATGCAAACACCTTTATCCTCTGATGAAAATTATGGGTTGGCTATTTTAAAAACAGATAAATTAATTGAAGGTAAAACCTTAACGGGCCATACAGGCTCTGCTTATGGCTTATATAGTACTATGTTTTTTGAACCGAATGAAAAGTTCGGCATTGTGGTAATTAGCAATGGTTGCAACCCAGTATATGATAATGGCTTTAACGCTTTTATGAAAAATACAGTCAACAGTTTATATAAAAATTTAATTGCACAATAAGCTGCATAAAAAAAGGCCCCCGATTTGTCGGGGGGCCTTTTTAGTATAATAACTAAATACAAATTATTTTACAATTCCAACTTGTTTTAAGAATTCATAGTTATCGAAGAAGTCTTGTTCTTCTGTAATTTTGCCATCTACTACGGTAGCAATAGTACAACCAATTACATCTACTGTTTTACCAGTAGCAGGAATGCCAAAGAAAGGACCTGTATGTGTACCTTTAAACTGCCAGTATTTTACAACTCTATTGCCTTTAGCAAAAATTTCTTTTACAATAAATTCTCTATTAGAAAACCCTGTAACATAGTTTGCATAGTATGCTTTAACGCTATCCTTACCTTTAATTTCAGGAACAGTATGTAAAACTACATCAGCAGTATAAGCTGTATCTAAGAAGTTTACATTGCCTTTGTTAATGACAACATCCCATACATGATCATAAAATTTTACATTGTCATTTTCAAGTTGCTCTTTTTTAGCAGCATCATTGTTGTTTGCAGCTTGATTGTTACAAGCAAATAGCATTGTAGAAAGAAAAATAACTGATAATAATTTTTTCATTTTTTTGATTTTTATTATTTTTTAATTTCTTAAAGATATGTATTTAGATCAAAATAACCAAGTCTACCCTATCTCATATAATTCAATAGGAAGCCCATCGGGGTCAGCAAAGAAGGTGAATTTTTTTTGGGTAAATTCATCTATTCTAATGGGCTCTAATTCAACGCCCTTGGCCGTTAAAGCCGCTACCGATTCCCGAATATTATCAACTGAAAAAGCCAAATGTCTTAACCCACAAGACTCCGGCCTAGAAGGCCTGGCGGGTGCATTGGGGAATGAAAAAAGCTCAATAATATATTCACCATTTAAGGCAAGGTCTAATTTATAGGACTGCCTTTGTTCTCTATATACCTCTCTTACTATAGTTAATCCTAAAGTATTAGTATAAAAGTCTTTCGACTTATCATAGTTGGAACAAATAATAGCAATATGATGCACACCTTTTAGATAATTATTTCCCATTTTTTTTCTAGTTAATTTTTATTCAAAGCTCTTATTATTAATACAATTTATAAGCTCTTCCCTATTTCATAAATCACATGCAAATTAAGTATATGCTCTTTATCTATTTTTGGATGACTAAATGTGCCAGTCTTAATCATACCTATTCTTTTCATAACATTTTCAGACTTTATATTGGGTGTGGCAGTAAATGAATAAATTTTATCAAACCCTAATGTATCAAATCCATAGTTAAGACAAGCTTTAGCAGCTTCTGTTGCATAACCTTTACCCCAGTATTGTTTTTTAAATCGCCATCCAATTTCTACACAGGGGGTAAAAATAGCTTCAAAATTAGCTATCATAAATCCGGTGTAGCCAAGAAACTCTTGGGTAATAGTATTTTCAACGACATAGAGCCCAAATCCATTTTCTAAAAAATGTTTTTGCACACGGTCATAAAATTCAATGGTTTGTTCTTTGGTTAAAATAGCAGGGAAGTATTTCATTACCTCCTTATCTAGATTCATCTCAATACAGTCAAGCAGATCATTGGTTTCCCATGCTCTAAGCGTTAGCCTCTCTGTTTGAAGTATGCTGTTCATAGGGTAAATATAAATTAAATGAATTAAATTACATTTTATAAAGCAGGCATCTTATAAATGCCATTTGCAGTAAAAGGTTAATATAATACGCCTCAATAAATAATACAATGAAAAACGAAATACTTAATAATTTAGATAACCCTAAGCAACTTGAAAAATTGTACAGAGATGATAAATCAAGTTTTAAAAAAGAATTTAACCAAATATTTCCGGGTCATCAAGACAATGCAAGTCTTGCTTTCTGGAATGAAAGGCTGAATTATGAGGAAACAAAGTCTTCTTGGGGCTCGAAAAATGAACTTAGGGTAGTTATACTAATTGCATTAGTAGCTGGGCTTATTGCCAATATACCTAATTTAACAGGCATTGATAAAGAAAGGTTTTTATCTAGAAATATTTCGTTTATTGTATTTCCTTTACTAAGTGCCTATTTTATTTGGAAACAAAAATTAGCCTTCAAACAATATTTATTTCCATTGCTAGCTGTTATAATAGCAGCTGTGTATACAAATCTGTTGCCAGTCAATACAGTTAGTAGTTCCATTACACTTGCCTTTATACATATGCCCATATTTTTATGGGCCATACTGGGTTATTCTTTTGTTGGCTCCAATTTACAAAGCAGTGAAAATAGAATTCATTTTTTACGCTATAACGGCGACCTAGTAGTAATGTCTGGTATTATTTTATTATCTACCATGCTATTTTCAGCTATTACAATAGGCTTATTTTCATTAATAGATATTTCTATTGAAAAATTTTACACTCAATACATTCTTATCTGGGGCTTAGCTGCTATACCAATAGTAGCGACTTATTTAATTCAAACAAATATTCAATTAATAAATAAGGTCTCTCCTATTATTGCTAAAATATTTACGCCTTTAGTTTTTATTAATTTGTTTATTTATTTATCGGCCATGGTCTACACAAAAAAATACCCCTACCAGGACCGAAATTTACTTTTATTATTTAATGTATTATTAATGGGCGTTATGGCATTAATTCTTTTTAGTATTGCTGAAGCAGGGAAGGCTTCAAAAAATAAATTTAACCTTCTTATGTTATTTGGCTTATCCCTTTTAACTATTTTAGTAAACTTTATAGCTGTTTCAGCTATTGTTTACCGTATTAATGAATTTGGTTTATCCCCCAATAGAATAGCCGTTTTAGGAGGTAACCTTTTAATATTTATTAATTTATTACTGGTATCCTATAAATTATTTTTAACCAGTTTTAAAAACGGTTCCATTGAAGAAATAGAAAAAACTATTGCAGGCTACCTACCTATATATGCTATATGGACTGGTTTAATAGCTTTTTTAATTCCACTAATATTTCAATTTAAATAACGATTTTATTTTATGAATGAAAAGGTAGACTCTTATATAAGTAAATTAAAAAAATAATGGAAGCAATAATTAGAAAAATAAACTTAGTAGACTTACCCCAATTACAAAAGATTGGAATAAGAACTTTTGCTGAAACTTTTTCAGAGCTTAATACAAAAGAAGATTTAGAAAAATACTTAGAAGAGGGTTTTTCAACAGATAAATTAAGTGCAGAATTAAATAATCCTAACTCTTCTTTTTATTTTGCTGAACTAAATGAAGAAGTCATTGGCTATTTAAAAATTAATTTCGGCGATGCTCAAACTGAATTAAAAGATAATAAAGCAGTTGAAATTGAAAGAATTTACGTTTTACAAGCCTACCATGGTAAAAAAATAGGACAACTACTTTACAATAAAGCTATTGAAATTGCTAAAGAGCATAAAGCTAACTATGTTTGGTTAGGCGTATGGGATCAAAACCATAGAGCCCTTCAATTTTATAAGAAAAATGGTTTTATGCCATTCGATACGCATATTTTTAAACTAGGCAATGACGAACAAACCGATATTATGATGAAACTAGCATTGTAAAAAACCTATAGCAAGGCTTTAAATAAAGATTCTAATTTACGCTCGTCTAATTGCCCAATGGTTCTTACACTACTGCATAAGTCAATACCAAAGGGTTCCACATGCTCAATGGCCATTCTAATATTGTCTTTATTAATGCCTCCTGCTAAATAGGTAGGAATTTTAATATTTTCTCTAATTTTTTTACTTATATCCCAGTTATGCGTTTTGCCTGTTCCTCCCAATACCTTGGTGGACAAATTAGGATTTCCACTGTCAAGTAAAATGGCATCTACAAATTCAGAAATTTCAATCGCTTCTTTGATTGAGTTTTCATCCAATACATGAATTACTTGCACCAGTTTAACATGAGGTATGGCTTCTCTAATTTTAAGATATTGACGATCTGTTAGAGCATCCACCATTTGAATAGTAGTGGTATTTACTTTATTGTGGTGTTCAATAATTGCTTCGGCTGTTGTTTCACTGGTTAATAAAAAACTATCAATGGGAGGAAGTACGGTTTTTGCTATACTATGAATAAGTTCATCAGTTATGATACCAGGGCCACTGGGCATTCTGCCCACCAAACCTATAGCTGCAGCGCCATACCCAATAGCTAGTGCAGCCTCTTCAATACTACTAATGCAACAAATTTTTACTTTAACCTTCATAACGAAATTTACATTTTTAATTCTTTTAATAAATTAGATATTTATTTTTGAGATTAAAGTATCAATTGGCTCACCATTTAGCCTATCGTAATTTAATTGAAAGAGTAGTATGGCTTTTTTTACATCTTGTTTTTTAGCAATTGAAAACATGACCCAATTTTGAGCGTAAGGAAATTTTTCAGCTAGTTTATTTTTCAGCATCACTTGTGACAATTCTTTGTTTGTTGCTAAATGAACCCATCCATCCAAATGAATATGTCCTAATTCTTTTTTGCCCATATAAAAATCAGCACCATCCACTTTGGTTCTATCATATAAATCCCAATGTGTTGCTGAAATGATATTACTCCATTTTTGAATTTCTTCACTTACCATTTGTGGGTATTTGTTTAAAACGGGTGGTGGTAATATTTGTCCTTTATCTTCTAGTCTCATAATTATTTCAATATCTGTTAAGTAAATATAATCAAAAGTGGCAGCTTGAGGTCGCAAATTGCGACCTCAAGTATAGGTAGAATTAGTTAACAGAAACCTCAACAGTTTTACCTAATCCAAATTCAAGCAGCCTATATAAAGTAGAAAGTTGAATATCCGTTTTTCCATTTTCAATTCTGGATATAAAACTTTTTTTTGCTCCAATCTTATCCGCTAACTGCTCCTGAGTCATTTTTGCATTTTTCCTCTCTTCTTTAATTAACTCTCCAATAAGAAATGCTTTTGCTTTAATTTCAAATTCAATTCTCCTCTCTGAACCTCTATCACCATAACGTCCAGTTAAATGCTCATTAAAATTTATAATATTATTTTTTGCCATTTTTATTTATTAAGTACTTCTAAAATACTCTATCATTAATTTACAAAGTTAACTTAAAATGGAACTTTAATAAAATATTTCAACTACTTTATTGAAAATAAATATCTGAAGGAAAATGAATAGAAAATAGCGTATTTATACGCTGGCACTAAAAATCTAACTCCCTGACAGCCAATAAAAAAGCCCTGCAAAATGCAAGGCTTTTCTTGAGTGCTCCCCTTTCGCACCAAAGTTGCAGCTTTTTCAAAATAGATTAAATTTAGAAAGTTTTCTATTAGTAAACTTATTATCTTTGTCTTGTGTTTAATATTATCACCCGAAGAACGCTACTTGAATATGCCAAGAAATATCCTATGGCAAGGATTGCGTTATTTGAATGGTATCATGAATTAGTTATATCGGAATTTAAAAGTTTTAATGAACTTAAAAAGGTATATGGAAATATAAGTTTAGTGAGTGATGATAGAGTTGTATTTAATATAATGGGTAATAAATATAGACTAGTTGTAAGGATTGTATTTGAGTTTAAAGCGATACAGATCAAATGGTTTGGAACACATAGCGACTATGATAAAATTGATGTAACAACTATACAATATAAAAAGTAAGAATATGGAATTAAAAATAATTAAAACTAAAAAGCAGTATGAGCAGAGCCTTGATTGGGTAGATGTTCAGTTTGAGCATAAGGTTAAATCAAATACCCCGCAAGGTGAAAAGCTACAAGTAGCACTTCTATTAATTAAACAATATGAAGATGCCAACTATCCCATTCCACTTCCAGATCCTATTGATGCCATTAAAGTTAAAATGAATGAGTTAGGATTGAAGAATAAGGATCTTGTAGGTAAAATGGGTAGTAAAGGATACGTTTCTTCTTTACTCAACAAAAAGAAGCCGTTGACCCTGGAGTTAGCTAAGTTGTTTCATCAAGAATTAAATATCCCAGCTGAGGTGTTATTGTCCTAGTTGAACTCCTCTAACCCACTGCTAGCCAATAAAAAAGCCCTGCAAATTGCAAGGCTTTTCTTTTCTGCTCCCCTTACAGACGAAAGATGCAACTATAATGCGATGATTGAGTATTTCACAATAAGGAAATTAAAAGGTTGAATATCTTTATTTTTTATCCCCCTT
>Ga0209596_1001672_pt1 | contig 18826 bp, 22 predicted proteins | sample M_130807_MF_Meta_FD_187314 | JGI IMG/M metagenome (GOLD analysis project Ga0209596, IMG submission 187314) | Freshwater microbial communities from Lake Montjoie, Canada to study carbon cycling - M_130807_MF_MetaG (SPAdes) (version 2) | ecosystem: Environmental > Aquatic > Freshwater > Lake...
CGCTGATTCCGGCGTGCAGCTCGTGGTATGCATCACAGAAGGCGTGCCGGTGCTCGACATGACCAAGGTGTATCCCTTCGTGAAGGAACGCGGGGTCCGACTGATTGGCCCGAACTGCCCAGGGCTTATCAGCCCAGGTGAGTCAAAGGTCGGCATCATTCCTGGGCGTATCTGCACGCCTGGCCCGGTGGGTGTGGTCAGCCGCTCGGGCACGCTCACCTACGAGATTGTCTACCAACTGACTCGGGCCGGGATTGGCCAGACCAGCTGCGTCGGCATCGGTGGGGACCCGATCAATGGCACGAACTTTATCGACTGCCTCGCAGCGTTCGAAGCAGATCCGAATACGAAGGCTGTGGCGATGATGGGTGAGATTGGTGGGACGGACGAGCAGGAAGCGGCCGATTTCGTCAAGCACCACATGACTAAGCCGGTGGTGGGCTTCATTGCAGGCCAGACCGCCCCGCCAGGACGCCGCATGGGGCATGCAGGGGCCATTATCTCCGGATCGGCTGGTACGGCCGCGGAGAAGATTGAAGCGTTCGAGGCGGCCGGTATGGGCGTCGCGAAGCGTCCGCTCGATTTCGTCGAGCTCATCAAGGCACGTCTCAAGTAACTCACACACTCAATATTCGATGTCGAATCGCACGCTGACCATCATCAAGCCGGACGCCTTTAAGGGCGGCAAGGCCGGGCTGATCCTCGCCCACCTCGAAAAGCAGGGGTTTAAGCTCATCGCCGCTCGCGTCATGAAGTTGTCCACGGAGCAGGCCGGTGAGTTTTATGGCGTGCACCGCGCTCGTCCGTTCTTTGGCGAGCTCGTGGAGTTCATGACCAGCGATTATTGTATGCCGATGGTCCTGGAGAAGGACAACGCCGTTCTGGCGCTCCGCGACGCGATTGGCGCGACCGACCCGGCCGAGGCGGCCGAAGGGACCGTCCGTAAGCTGTACGCGGAATCCAAGGGCAAGAACGCGATCCACGCCTCGGATTCGGACGAAAATGCGGCTCGTGAATCACGGTTCTTTTTCGCTGAAACGGACCTGATTCGGGCTTAGGGCCGCTTCCCGGGGGGCCGCCAGGCTGTTCCGGGGGAGGAAATGGCCTAACTCACGCTGGGATGCGGAGTTGACCCCGCATCCCAGTTGTCGTATATTGCAAAGCTATGCTGTCGATTCCAGTTAGGACCGTCCTTGCGGGCGCAGTGCAGGTGAAGGGTGCCTTTGGCGCGGATGACACCACCTGGAATGATGGGGATGGTGTTCCGGTCGGGGTGATTACCGTGACTGGTCGGTTATCAGTCGCAGGGACAGGACGGTATTATTTCAGCGGCCAGTTCTCCGGTTCTGCGCGTGGAGAATGCCGTCGCTGTTTGACGGAGATGGAAACGCCGGTACATTTGCAGTCGCATTTGCTTTTCGCCGAGGATCCGGCGGAGAGCGATGAGGATCCGGATGTGTACCCGGTGTCTGGAGGGAAGCGCGGGGATGAAATCGACCTGCGTCCAGCCCTTCGTGAGCAGTGGTTACTGGAAGTTCCCGCATTCGTGCTGTGTCGCCCCGACTGCAAGGGGCTGTGCCTGACATGCGGTGCCAATATGAACCAGGGTGCCTGCAGCTGCACCCGGAAGAGCGAAGAGTGAACCATGGCCGTACCGAAAAGAAGGACTTCTAAGCGAAAGAAGCGCGCACGTAACACGCACAAGGTGGCGCCGAAGATCGCCATCCAGGCGTGCACCAAGTGCGGCGCGACCAAGCGTCCTCACCATGTCTGCGGTGAGTGCGGCTTCTACGCCGGCGAACAGCGGATCGCGGCGAAGGAAGCCTAGCATTGGCCCGCATCGCACTCGATGCGATGGGGGGTGATCACGCGCCGGCGGCACCCGTCGCTGGCGCGTTGCTCGCCTTGCAGGAACTCGACCTCTCCCACAGCATCCAGCTGGTCGGGCGTGAGGATGTCGTGCGCGCCGAACTGGATCGCCAGCTCGGAGGCGAATTCGCAGCGATCCGCGACATCGCGTCGGCGCGCATCTCCATCGTCCACGCGGACGATGTGATCGAGATGACCGATAAACCGTCGGTCGCGATTCGCGGAAAGCCCAAGAGTTCGATGGTTATCGGGCTCCGCCTGCAGGCCGAAGGAAACTCGGACGCGTTCGTCTCCGCCGGGAATACCGGCGCGCAGATGGCGGCTTCGACGTTTATCCTGCGACTCCACGACGGGCTCACGCGTCCAGCGATTTCCACGCTGTTCCCAACGGCGAAGCACCCCATCGTGGTGCTCGACTCCGGCGCGAACGTTGACTGTGGTCCCCAAGAACTCGTCTCATTCGCGCGCCTCGGCTCCGTGTACGCCGCCGATATCCTTGGCCGGAGCAATCCGAGCGTCGGGCTCCTGTCGATCGGTGAAGAGGCTGAGAAGGGGAACGCGGTCGTGAAGGAGGCGCATCAGCTGCTGCGCGCTGCCGAGGGGATCAACTTTCAAGGCAACATCGAAGGGCGCGATCTCCCTTTGGGTGCCAGCGATCGCGGCCCCATTGATGTCGTGGTTTGCGATGGATTCGTCGGGAACGTTCTCCTCAAGTTCTATGAATCGGTCGCACCGATGATCATTGGGATCCTCGGCAAAAACGGCGTAACGCGCGAGCAGATATCGGGCGCGCTCTCACACTTGGATTACGCCAGCGTCGGCGGTGCGCCGCTGCTAGGGGTCAAGGGTGTGAGCATTATTTGCCACGGCAAATCGTCGCCCAAGGCGCTCAAGAACGCGGTGCTCGTCGCGATGAAGGCGGTTGAATGCAATATGAGCGCCCACATTGGCGAATCCCTGAGCCGCACGGTGAAGACTGAGGACGTCTCGTGAAGCGCCCATATGCTATGATTGCGGGCACGGGGCATGCGACTCCCAAGCGGGCGATGTCGAACCATGAGTTCGCCGCCATTGGGGTGGAGACGAACGATGAGTGGATTCGCGATCGCACTGGGATTGGGCAGCGCTATGTAGCCGATGAAACGGAGACGCTGACCAGCATCTCCGTTTTGGCGGCGCGGCAGGCGATGGCTGCTGCCGGAGTAACCGCCGCAGATCTCGACGCCATTATCCTCGGCACGGCATCACCAGACCGCCTGCTGCCGGCGACTGCCGTCGAGATTCAGGCAGCCCTCGGAGCCACCCGCGCCGTCGCGTTCGACCTCAGTGCCGCCTGCAGTGGTTGGCTTTACGCGTCACAAGTCGCGGAAGGGCTCATGGCGACTGGAGGCTACGAGACCGTGCTCGTGATCGGCGCTGAGTTGTTGAGCCGTATTATCAACTGGAAGGATCGCAATACCTGCGTCATTTTCGGCGACGGGGCGGGCGCGACGATTATGAAGCGCTCCACGAACGAACGCGGGATTCTGTCGGCATATATGCGCAGCGACGGCGCACTTGCCGACCTCTTGCAGCGCGCGAAGGGCGGTGCGGCGTTTCCGAGTACGCCGGAGATTCTGGCGGAGGGGAGCGATAAGATCACGATGGCCGGCCGCGAGGTGTTCAAGAATGCCGTGCGGTCAATGGCCGATGCGAGCGATCGCGCCCTCGAGGGTGCCAAGCTGAGCGCGGCCGACATCGACCTTATGATTCCACACCAAGCCAATGTCCGGATTATCGAGGCCACGGCAAAACACGCCGGCATTCCTCTCGAGAAAGTGTTTGTGAATGTCGAGCGGTTCGGCAATACCTCGGCGGCTTCAATTCCGATTGCGCTTGACGAGGCTATGCGGACCGGTCGAATCCCCGAGGGTTCTCTCGTGATGTTCGTCGCCTTTGGCGCCGGCTTTACGTGGGGCTCCATGGTCGTTCGCTTTTAGCCCGTCTCGCGTTATGGAACAGCAGCAGTTTCTCGTCGTGTTTCCAGGGCAGGGATCTCAAAAACCTGGGATGTCCAAGGACCTCGTGGCGCAGTTTCCACAGGCCGCGGAGGTCTGGGAGCAGGTTGACCGGGCGCTCGGGATCAAGCTCAGCGATCTCGCTTTTGACGGCTCCGTCGATGAGCTCACCCTCACGCACAATGCCCAGCCTGCCTTGCTGGCGCACAGCGTTGCGGTCTGGCGGATTCTTGCGATGCATGTGCCACAGTCCGCGTTCGTCGCGGCAGCGGGACACTCGCTGGGAGAGTTTTCGGCGTACGTCGCAGCAGGGACGCTTACGCTCGCAGAGGGGGTTCGACTCGTCCGGCGCCGTGGCGAGTTGATGCTCAAGGCAGGCACCGATCGTCCCGGGGCGATGGCGGCCGTTATCGGTCGGACTGAGCCGGGTATCGAAGCCATCTGCGCGGCGGCATCGGAAATCGGGATCGTGGTTCCTGCGAACTACAACTCTCCCGAACAGGTGGTGATTTCGGGCGAGATCGACGCGGTAGAAGCGGCAATGGCGCGGGCCAAGGATGCTGGGGCCAAGCGCGCCGTGCGCCTCACCGTGAGCGGAGCGTTCCATTCACCGTTGATGCGCCCCGCGGCCGAGGAGTTTGCGGTCGCGCTGGGGCAGTGCCATCTGCAGGCGCCGCTGATGCCGGTCTATTCTAATGTTTCGGCTGAGGCCGTTCGCGATGCCGACTCAGCTGCGACGTTGCTCGTTGAGCAGCTCACGAGTCCTGTACGGTGGGTGCGCGTCATGGACACGATGTGTAAGGACTATCCGCGTCTCCCAGTAATTGAGATGGGTACCGGCAATGTGCTCTGTGGATTGACGAAGCGTATTGTCCCTGATGCGGAGTGCATCCCTGTGAGAGCGACGGCCGACATCGAGAAGTTCCTCGCGCGATTCCCTTCATCCTCCCAGGCATGACACTCGCGATTGATTTGACCGGCCGGGTAGCTCTGGTGACCGGAAGCACGCGTGGTATTGGGCGAAGCATCGCATCGACACTCGCGGCCGCTGGAGCGCGCGTAGCGGTCGTTGGGCGTGACGTCGGTACTGCCCAATCGGTGGCGGCGGAGCTGGGTGATGTCCATCGGGGCTTTGGGTGCGACGTGTCGGACCCAGCACAGGTGACGGCCCTCGTCTCTGCGGTCGAGGAACAGTTGGGCAGCTGCGACATCCTCGTGAATAATGCTGGGATTACGCGCGACAACTTGATGCTTCGCATTAAGGACGCCGACTGGGACGCCGTGCTGGACGCCAATTTGCGGTCGGCGTTCGTGGCGATCCGGGCTGCGAGCCGGGGCATGATGAAGCGTCGCTGGGGGCGGATTATCAACATCACGAGCGTGGTCGGGCTGATGGGAAACAAGGGGCAGGCCAACTACGCCGCCAGCAAGGCGGGGTTGATTGGATTGACCAAGTCAGTCGCCAAGGAACTCGGGTCGCGGAATATCATGTGTAATGCGGTAGCTCCGGGATTCATTCAGACCGACATGACGGATGCGATGACTCCTGAAGCCCGTGCGGTCCTACAGGGGCAGATTCCGTTGGAGCGCCTTGGCGCGCCCGGGGATGTCGCCCAGGCGGTGGCCTTCTTGTCGAGTGATATGGCCGCCTATATGACCGGCCAGGTGCTGGTGGTCGACGGCGGCCTGTTGATGTGACGCTGGACTGCTCCTTTCGCTATATTTCGGCAGTGTTATCTCACCCTATCAATCAGAGGATTGGAGTCTATGGCTGACCATTCGGAGAAGGTCAAGGACATCATCGAGAAGGAGCTCGGTGTGGAGCGTGAAAAGCTCACCAACGAGGCGAGCTTCATCGAGGACCTTGGTGCCGACAGCCTCGACATCGTCGAGCTGGTGATGGAATTCGAGAAGGAGTTCAACATCGATATTCCTGACGAGGATGCAGAGAAGCTCCGCACCGTCGGCGATGCCACGGTGTACCTGAACAGCAAGATCGGCGCCTGATGAAACGGCGGGTCGTCGTCACCGGAATTGGGTGCGTTACGCCCGTCGGAAACGACGTGGCGACGACCTGGGATTCCCTCTTGGCCGGACGGTCAGGCGGGGCTCCTATCACGCAGTTTGATACCACGGATTTCAAGGTCAAGTTTGCGTGCGAGGTCAAGAATTTTGATCCGCAGCTCTACATGGACCGCAAAGAAGCCAAGCGTACCGACCGATACACGCAGTTGGCGATGGCCGCCGCCGTACAGGCGATGGCCGACGCGTTCCCCGATGGATCCGGCTACACGGCGGAGCACACCGGGGTCGTTATCGGGAGCGGCATCGGGGGCATTCACACGTTCGAAGAGCAGCTCGACGTGTACAAGCGGCTTGGCCCGTCCAAGATTTCGGCGTTCTTCGTCCCGATGTTCATTGGCGACATCGCCTCGGGCGTGGTCTCGATGCGCTTTCAGGCCAAGGGGCCGAACTACGCGGTGCAGAGCGCATGCGCTACCAGCGGGCATGCCATCGGCGATTCGTACCGCATGATTCAGTACGGTGACGCCGACGTGATGATCTGCGGTGGCTCTGAGGCTTCGGTTTCGCCGATGGCCATGGGCGGTTTCACGAATATGCAGGCGCTGTCTGAGCGAAACGACTCACCAGCGACGGCGAGCCGCCCGTTCGATGCCACGCGCGATGGTTTTGTGCTCGGCGAGGGCTCTGGCATCCTGATTCTTGAGGAGTTGGAACATGCCAAGCGCCGCGGGGCCAAGATCTACGCCGAGCTCGCTGGATACGGTGCGACGGGTGATGCGTACCATCTCACCGGACAGCCCGACGCCCACGAAGGATTGCAGCGGGCGATGAAGAAGGCGATGGCCGACGCGCGCATGGAATTGGCCGATGTGCAGTACATCAACGCGCACGGCACCAGCACACCGCTGAACGACCCCAACGAGATTCGGGGTATCAAGGCCGTGTTTGGTTCGCACGCGACCGCGCTCAACGTGAGTTCGACCAAGAGCGCGACGGGACATATGCTCGGCGCCGCCGGTGCGGTGGAATCGATCTTTACCTCACTGGCGATCACCAAGGGTATCATCCCTCCGACCATCAATCTCCAGACTGCCGACCCCGAGTGCGACCTCGATTGCACCGCTAATGTGCCTGCTAATCGCGACGTCACCGGCGCATTGAGCAACTCGTCTGGGTTCGGCGGTCACAACGTCTGTATCGCGATCCGGCGATACCAGGAGTAGTCGTGTTCGAGGGGAAGGTGGCGGTAGACCTGCGCGCCCTGGCATTCGACAGAATCTCTGACGGCGCCGTGCGCCGTATTGCCGAGCGGGTCGCGGCAGGGGAGCGTCTCGGGCCGGCAGATGCGCTCACGATGTACCAGTCTTACGATGTGCTGGGGCTGGGAACGCTCGCGGATGCAATCAACCGCGCAAAGAACGGTAACGTCGTTACCTTCGCGTCCAATCAGCACATCAATCCGACAAACATTTGTACGTTGCGTACAACGTGCACCTTCTGCGGGTATGCGCGACTCCCCAAAGAGGCTGGTGCTTACCGGTACACGATGGACCAGGTTCTCGAAGAAGCCGCCCATGCCGCTGATGGGCTGACGAAGGAATATCACATTGTCGGCGGGCTCGATATGAAGGCCGGACTCGCCTACTACCAGGAGATGTTCCGGACCCTCAAGGCGAACTTCCCGCACGTGCATATCAAAGCACTGACCGCGGTAGAGATTGCACACATTGCGCGCATCGAGAAGATGAGCTGGAAGGACGTGCTGATCGCGCTTCGTGAGGCAGGGCTCGACACAATGCCCGGTGGTGGCGCTGAGACGTTCAGTGCCGCGGTGCGCGAGAAGATTGCGGGGAAGAAGCTTGCCGGGGCCGACTACATCGGCGTGCACCGTGCGGCGCACGAGCTGGGGATTCGCACGAACTGTACGATGCTGTACGGGCACGTGGAAACGATGCAGGATCGCGTCGACCACCTCATGATGCTGCGTGACCTGCAGGACGAAACGGGTGGATTCCTCGCCTATATCCCGCTCGCGTACCACCCGGACGACAACGTGCTCGGGGCTGAGCTCGGTCGCAAGGGGACGTCAACCTGCGGAACGGACGACCTCAAGATGCTCGCGATTGGACGGATTTTCCTTGATAACTTCAAGCATCTGAAGAGTCATTGGATCATGGTCACGCAGGCCATGTCCCAGATTGGGCTGCATTTCGGCGTGAACGATCTCGAGGGAACCGTTGTGCGCGAGAAGATCTACCACGCAGTTGGGGCGCACACGCCGCAGGGAATGACGCTCGATGCACTCTTGACGCTCATTCGTGGCGCGGGGAAGCAACCTGCAGAGCGCGACTCGTTCTATCGCGTTTTGCGGACCTTCGATGCGGACGCGATCGTGACACCGGTCCCTGTATGACCATGCGCGTCGGTCGGATCCCCTACATCAACTGCTATCCGGTCTACGGAGCGGTGGACCGTGGGATCGTGCCGATGGCTGGTTCGATTGTGGATGGCGTACCAACCGCCCTGAATCGCCGCATGGCTGAAGGGACGCTCGACGTAAGTGTGGTGTCGGCGGTGGAGTACGCGCGCGACTGGGAGCGGTACTTGCTGCTTCCGGATCTCGCGATCTCGTGCGACGGGCCGGTACGCAGTGTGATGCTGTTCAGCAATCAGCCAGCGGAATCGCTCTCTGGAAAGTCGGTTGTCGTGAGTCGCTCGTCGATGACCAGTGTCCACCTGCTCGAGCTGCTGTTCGAACACGTGTGGAAGGCGAACCCCGTATTTGTGCCAGGGAACGCCGAAGCCGCAGACCTTGTTGATCCCGTCGGGACGCACGAGCCGGCTCGCTTGGTGATCGGCGATGCTGCGCTCATGTTGGGGGCCGGCGCACTCCATCCGCGCCGGTCGGATCACACGCCCTATCAGTATCGGTATGTGTACGACCTTGGAACCGTTTGGAAGGAGTGGACGGGGATGCCTTTTGTCTTTGCCGTTTGGGTCGCACAGCGTTCGGCACCAACGGCCGAGGCACTGGGTGTGCACGCGTCGTTGATTGCATCGCGTGACTGGGGGCTCGCACACCGTGATGTGCTCGCCAGGCAGGCACACGAGCGCTCTGGTGTTCCGTATGCCGCCTGCCTGACCTATTTGTCGGGACTCGACTACGGCCTCAGTTATCCGCATCTCGGCGGCCTTACCGAGTTTTACCGTCGTTTGACTCTGGCGGGCAGGGTGCCGCCGGGGCGTCTCGCGTTCTTGTCCTCCGCCGCGTGATGCGCACGCGCGTGGACTCCATCGTCCCTGGCGACCGATGATAGACCTACTCGACTGGTACAAGCGCGCCCCATTGCTGGAACTCGGTGCCGAAGCGGACACGGTTCGCAAGGCGCTGCACCCTGAAGGCGTGGTCACGTACATCGTGGACCGCAATATCAACTACACGAATGTCTGTGTGGCGGACTGCGGGTTTTGTGCTTTTTATCGGCGTCCGAAAGACAATGAGGGCTGGACGCTCAGCTACGAGCAGATCGGCGCGAAAATCGAGGAAGTCAAGGCACTCGGCGGTGTCCAGATTCTGATTCAGGGCGGTCATAATCCGTACATCCCGTTCGAGTGGTACCTGGAACTCCTGCGCTACATCAAGAAGTATCACCCAATCCATATCCACGGATTCAGCCCCAGCGAAGTTGATTTCTGGAGCACGCTGTACCGGATGGATGCCGTCGATGTGATTCGTGAACTGGTCAAGGCTGGTCTCGATTCGATTCCGGGCGGCGGCGGCGAGATCCTGGTGCAACGCGTCCGCGATCAGGTGGCCAAGAAGAAAGCGGGTGCGGACCGCTGGCTCGATGTCATGGAGATGGCCCACAACGAGGGACTTAAGACGTCGTGCACGATGATGTACGGCATCGGAGAAACGCTTGACGAGCGGTACGAGCATCTCCAGCGACTCCAGGCTCTCCAAAAGCGCACGAATGGTTTCACGGCATTTATCTGTTGGCCGCTCCAGCCGGAGAACACGCCGACGATGAGCCACATGGCCAAGACGGATGCCGTGGAGTACCTGCGTACTACGGCGTTCGCGCGCGTGGTGCTCGAGAACATCCCCAACATTCAAGCAAGTTGGGTCACGATGGGGCTCAAGGTCGGGCAGACCGCGCTGCATTTCGGTTGCAACGATTTCGGCTCGCTGATGCTCGAGGAGAACGTCGTTTCAGCGGCGAATACGACATACCGCACGTCGATCGAGGAGATGGAGCGCCTGATTCGTGAGGCAGGGTTCGAGCCGCGCAAACGTCGGCAGAACTATCAGTTGATTGAAGCTGAAGTGGCGGCATGATGGCTATGAAATTTCGAGTGGGTATTGGGTATGATTCGCACCGTTTTGCTGAGGGCGACGGCGTGATCCTTGGCGGGGTCAAGATCCCGTCGGATAAGTCGCTCGTGGGTCATTCGGACGCCGACGCCGTTTGCCACGCCATCACGGACGCGATCCTCGGTGGATCGGGCCTTGGTGACATCGGGGAGATGTTTCCTGACAACGACGAGGTGAATCGCGGGCGCGATTCGCTCGAGATGCTCCGGCTCGCCGTTGTGCGTGTGCGTGAGGCTGGATGGACGCCAGTGCAGGTCGACCTCAGCGTTATCGCGGAAGAACCAAAGATTGGCCGTCATCGTGACCGTATTCGCGCAAAGTTGGCGGGCGCGCTTGGTCTCGAACCGAGCGCTGTCATGGTGAAAGGGAAGACGAACGAGAAGATGGGTTGGATTGGAAAAGGAAAGGGATTGGCCGTCATTGCTGTCTGCACGCTCGAAGCTCTTGAAACGTGAACTGATGTGACTATCATCGTGTCTCTGACATGACCGCATTCTTGGATACCATCCAAAGCTGGTTGGCGACGCTGCCGATCGGAGCCTTGTACGCCCTGCTCGGGATCCTGGCCTTTATCGAAGGGCTGTTCCCGCTAATACCGGCGGACATCGTGGTGGCGTTCGGAAGTTTTTTGGCTGCACAGCGTGGTGCGAGCTACGTGGCTACCGCTTCATCGATCGTCGTCGGAAGCGTTGCTGGCGCGATGGTGGCGTACAGCGTTGCGCGTCGCTACGGCGCGGTCTGGCTCCATGAGCGCCTCAAGCGTGCCGGAATCGATAACCTCGAGCAGCGCCTGGAACTGATGTACTCGAAGTACGGCATGACGGCGCTCTTTGTCAGTCGTTTCATCCCCGGCTTGCGCATGATTACGCCACCGATGGCTGGGGCAGCACGCATTCCTCCGATTCCCACGGCCCTGGTGTTTTTGCTGGCGTCGTCCATCTGGTATGGCGCGATTTCATGGATTGCATTTACACTCGGAGATGACTGGGCGACGCTGCAGCGAGCAATCGGTCGGTTTGTGCGGCAGGTGGGCGTCGTCGCGGCGGTTTCCGCCGGATTGATTGTAGGTATTGCGATAATCGTGATGCGCCGTCGCGCGGCAGCGAAAATTGCCGCTGCCCTCCAGCGCGCTGATTCTGGCACGAAGTGACAGTGCCGGAGGGGGATGCTAGGGCGTTCCTCGTCGAGCGGTTTCAGGAGTTCCTCGCGCTCGAGGACGGAGCCTCTGCGCTCACCATCGACGCGTATGGAAGCGACCTGACCCGACTGGTGCAGTGGTGCGTCGGCCGAGGGATCACGGACCCCGCAGTGATCACGAGCGCTGATTTGCGGGAGTTCGTGTATGCGCTCAAGGACCTCTCGCGATCGCCCGCGACCATCCGGAGGTCTGTTTCCGCCATTCACACCTGGTTTGCATTTCTGCTTGCGGAGGGCGCCGTGCGTGCGGATCCGAGCGAGCGGCTCGAGACACCCAAGCGGTGGCGCACGCTTCCTGATGTGCTCTCGGTGGATGAAGTATCTCGATTACTGAGTGCCGTCTCAATTGATGAGCCGCTCGTGTTCCGTGATCGCGCCATGCTCGAGCTTGCCTACGGTGCAGGGCTTCGTGTGAGCGAGTGGATTGGCATCGAGGTCAAAGATCTCCTGCTCGAGGACCATGTGATCCGGGTGTTCGGCAAGGGAAGCAAAGAACGGCTCGTACCGATTGGCCGTACCGCGATTGGGGCGGTTGGGTTGTACCTCCGCGAGTTGCGGCCACGGCTCGAGAAGGGTGAGGGAAAGGGGAAGCTCTTCCTCAACGCGCGCGGGCGCTCGCTCTCACGCATGGGAGCTTGGCAGATTCTGCGAAAGTACGTCGCGCTCTCGGGGATCGAGAAGCATGTGAGCCCGCACACACTACGGCACTCGTTCGCGACGCACCTCCTCGAGGGCGGCGCAGATTTGCGCGCCGTGCAAGAGATGCTCGGCCACGCGGATATCTCCACGACGCAGATCTATACGCACGTGGACCGGGAGTACCTCCGGAGCGTTCACAAGCAGTTCCACCCGCGCGGCTAAGGGCCGTCGCGAGCGATCTCCCGTCCCACTAGATTTTTTTGTATGCTCCTCGTCATCGACAACTATGACTCGTTTACCTACAATCTCGTCCAGTACTTTGGCGAGTTGGGGGCGAGTCCGCACGTGGTGCGCAACGACGAGCTCACGGTGGATGAGATCGCGGGGCTCAACCCCAGCGCGATTGTATTGTCCCCGGGGCCGGGTGCGCCTGCTCAGGCGGGTATTTGCATCCCTGTCATTCTGCGATATGGCGCCACGATTCCGCTGCTTGGTGTCTGCTTAGGCCATCAGGCGATCGGCCAAGCATACGGCGGAACGGTGATCCGTGCGCCGCGCGGGGTGATGCATGGGAAAACCAGCCGGATCCGGCACGACGGGACCGAGCTGTTCGAGGGACTCGCGGACCCACTGGAGGTCATGCGCTACCACTCGCTCGTGATAGAGCACGCCTCAGTTCCCACGGTCCTGCGCGTTACAGCTACGGCGGTCGACGATCCGACGGAAATCCACGCCGTGCAGCATCGGGCGCATCCCGTGTGGGGGGTGCAGTTCCATCCGGAGTCGATTTTGACGCAGCAGGGGAAGCAACTTCTGCTCAATTTCATGGGGATGGCCCAGCGAGTGCGGGCGAACACGGTTTAGTCGCGTTGGGAGGGGCTGGCGCAGCGGCTGTCTTTGCCCCTGCGAGCGCTTTGCACTCCTGGGGTCCGGAGCCTATATTCCGTGGCGTGGAACTTGCGTATGTGCCCCAGCTGACGACGGTGCTTCTATGAGCGCCCTGATCGTCATCCCCGCTCGAATCGGGGCCACGCGCCTCCCCCGTAAACCGCTTCGATTGCTTGGTGGTCTACCACTCATCGTGCGCGTCTGGGAGCGGGTCTGTGCGATGTCGCTCGATGCGCGCATCGTGATTGCAACCGACGCTGAGGAGGTCGCGGCCGTCTGTCGCGCTGCGGGGGCCGAAGTCACGATGACGCGTGCCGACCACCCGTCTGGTACCGATCGAGTGGCTGAGGTGGCGGCGCAGGTCGCCTACCGCGGGCACGACGTTGTTGTGAACGTCCAGGGGGATGAACCCTATATCAACGCCGATGCAGTGCGCGGCGCCGCTGCGCTTGTCCAGAGCGGCCGGTTTGCGCTAGGGACGGCCGCATCCTTGGGACTGCCGGCTATTCTCGCAAGCCCCGACGTGGTGAAGGTCGTGACCGACACCGCTGGCCGTGCGTTGTATTTTAGCCGGTCCGCAATCCCGTTTCTCCGGGACCCAGCCGACATGGGGATGCGGGATACGCTCCTAAAACAGCATATCGGGGTATACGCATATACCCCCGCGGCACTGCAGCGATGGGTGTCGCTCCCGCCGCACCCGCTTGAGCTTGTCGAGCGACTCGAGCAACTCCGCGCCCTAGCCGACGGATTGGCCATGGGGGTGGCGTTGGTCGCCCCTGTTCGAGGCGGCGGCATTGATACCGAAGCAGATCTGGACCGTGCCAACTTACGCTGGACCGAGACGAACCCTCCCGCCCCAGGTACCACTCGATGACGCCGTCCAACACATCGAACTCGACCAAGTTCATTTTTGTCACCGGCGGCGTCGTTTCGTCGCTCGGAAAAGGCATTGCGGCCGCATCGCTCGGCCGACTGCTCGTCGAGCGCGGGTTGCGCGTTTCGGTGCTCAAGTTCGACCCGTATATCAATGTCGATCCGGGCACGATGAGTCCCTTCCAGCACGGCGAGGTGTTCGTCACGGACGACGGGGCCGAGACCGATTTGGACCTCGGCCATTACGAGCGGTTTATCGACCGTCCGTTGTCGCAAGCGAACAATGTGACGACGGGACGCGTCTACCAGAATGTCATCACCAAAGAGCGGCAGGGAAGCTATTTGGGGTCGACCGTGCAGGTGATTCCACACATCACAGATGAGATCAAGAGTGCGATCCGTCGTCTCGCGCCGGAGAACGACGTCGTGCTCGTCGAGATCGGCGGTACGGTGGGCGATATTGAGTCGCTGCCGTTTCTTGAGGCGATCCGGCAGTTCCGGCATGACGTGGGCCGCGAAAACTCGCTGTTTATTCATCTCACGCTGGTGCCATACATCGCCGCTGCCGGCGAGGTAAAAACCAAGCCGACTCAGCATTCCGTGCGCGATCTTATGGAGATTGGCATCCAGCCTGACGTGCTGATTTGCCGCACCGAGCGCCCGTTGAGCGAAGATGTAAAGCGCAAGATCTCGCTGTTCTGCAATGTTGAGTTTGGCGCTGTAATTGAAAGCCGCGACGTGCCGACCATCTATCAGATTCCGTTGTCGTTCAAGGAGCAAGGCTTCGACGACCTCGTCTGTCGCAAGCTCGGGATTTGGACGAAGAGCCCGGACCTCACCCCATGGACGACGATGGTGCGTCGCGTGATTGAGCCGGCGTCGAAGGTTCGGATTGCGGTCGTTGGCAAGTACACGGACTACGCCGACAGCTACAAGAGTGTCCAAGAGGCGTTGATCCACGGCGGAATCGCGAATGATGTCGGGGTCGAGATCGCGTGGACCTCCAGCGACCTCTTTACCGACGCGGCGGCGACTCAAGCCTTGGTTTCCACGTTCGACGGTGTGCTGGTGCCCGGCGGGTTCGGGGTCCGCGGCGTCGAAGGGATGATTGATTGCATCCGTGAGGTGCGTGAGTCACAGACGCCGTTTTTCGGCATCTGCCTTGGGATGCAGGTAGCAATTATCGAGTTTGCGCGCGATGTGTGTGGGCTTGATGACTCGAACTCCAGCGAGTTTGCACCAGAGTGCTCGCATCCGGTGATTTCGTTGATGGAATCGCAACAGGGTGTGAAGGACATGGGCGGCACGATGCGACTCGGCGCGTACCCGTGCCGTCTCAAGGCGGGGTCGAAGGCGGCAGAGATTTATGGCGTGCCCGAGATTTCCGAACGCCACCGGCATCGCTATGAAGTGAGCAACCAGTTTCGTGAGACGTTCAAGGAAAAGGGCATGCGCTTTTCGGGGCTCTCGCCGGACGGTTCGCTGGTCGAGATGATCGAGCTGCCGGACCATCCCCATTTTGTGGCGTGTCAGTTCCATCCTGAACTGAAGAGCCGTCCGAATCGTCCGCATCCGCTGTTCTCGTCCTTTGTGGCGGCGGCACTGGCGAATCGACGCAAGCGCGAAGCGGCCGTCGGTACGGTTCGGACGCCTGCGGCTGCGGTTCTCACGTGAGCATCGTCCGGTTTCCCACTGATAAGTTCTTCGTCATTGCCGGCCCCTGTGTGGTCGAAAGTGATGAACTTATGTTCCGCGTCGGTGATCATCTCGCCCGAGTTGCAGAGAAGATTCCTGGCGGGCTGATGTTCAAGGCGAGCTTTGACAAGGCCAACCGATCGAATGTCGGCGCGTTCCGTGGGCCCGGGTTAGACGAGGGGCTCGCAGCGCTCGATCGGGTGCGGTCGCGGACCGGGCTGCCGATCATCACGGACGTACACGAAGCGGGCCAGTGTGCCGCCGCAGCACAGGTTGCCGATGTGCTGCAGATTCCTGCCTTCTTGTGTCGCCAGACAGACCTACTCGAGGCCGCCGGTGCCACGGGAAAGCCCGTGAACGTAAAGAAGGGACAGTGGATGCACCCGGAAGGAATGGCCGGCGCGATTGCGAAAGTTCGCGCCGCCGGACACGGCAAGCGGGCCGAAGAAGTGGCGGTCACCGAACGAGGAACGTTCTTTGGATATGGCGACCTCGTCGTCGACATGCGCGCATTTACGCGGCTACGCCACGCCTGTCAGTCAGCCGTGATTTTTGACGGTACCCATTCGGTTCAGCAGCCAGGGCGCGGCGAAGGAGGGTCGAGTGGCGGGTTGCGCGAGATGATTCCTGCGCTGGTCTTTGCAGCGTGCGCCGCGGGAGCCGACGGGCTGTTCCTTGAGACGCATCCGGATCCGAGTCACGCACCAAGCGATGGCCCGAACATGATTCCGCTCGATCAGCTCGACGCACTGTTGCAGCGTGCGGTCGATATCTGGGCCGGAGCAGGAAGCGTCCGCACGTGATCTCACCCGCGGCGGCAGCGCGCATCACGGTTATCGGACTCGACGTCGACGGCGTGCTCACCGACGGGGGGCTCATCCTTGGAGACGTAGATGGTAGCCCGGTCGAGTTCAAGCGGTACGATGTTCAAGACGGCGTTGGTATTGTCCTCCTGCGGAGAGCCGGACTCAAGGTCGTGATTGTTACTGGACGCGAGTCTGAAAGTGTGCGCCTTCGTGCTCTAGAACTGAACGTCGACGGGCTATCACAGGATCGTCGTGGTCCGAAGCTTCCAAACCTCGTGAAGCTGCTTGCAGAACTCGGTGAAACGCTCGAAGCAACAGCCTTCCTCGGCGACGACCTCCCCGATGTTGCGATTCTGCGACACGTTGGCATGCCTGTGTGCGTCGGTAACGCCACCCCGGAAGCACGAGCCGCTTCGAAGGTGCAGTTGACCCGCCACGGCGGACAGGGAGCAGTCCGTGAGTTCGCGGAAGCGTTCTTGCGCGCTCGCGGCGTTTGGGAACAAGTCGTTGAGCACTACATCGCCGATCGCTCACGCGACGTTGCACTCGACGAGATCACAGGAGCAAAACAATGAACGCTGACGAAACTGTCGCGTCCGGACGCCGCGTCCTCCGGTTGGAGGCAGCAGCACTCGCGCGAACCGAATCACGGCTCGGGCAGAGCTTTGCTGACGCCGTTCGCCTCGTGACGGAAAGCAAGGGACGCGTTATTGTTGCCGGCGTTGGGAAGTCGGGGATCATCGCACGGAAGATCGCAGCGACGATGACCAGCACAGGGACCCCCGCGACCTTTCTCCATCCGGTCGAGAGCATCCACGGCGATCTTGGCATTGTCGGTGCCGACGATGTAGCGATTTTGCTCTCCAAAAGCGGAGAGACTGCGGAACTGCTGCCGTTGCTGGAACAACTCTCAGGACTCGGGGTTCGGATTATTGCAATCACGGGCGGCGAGCATTCGACACTTGCAACGCATGCCGACGTCTGGCTTGATGCGTCGGTCGAAGAGGAAGCGTGCCCGCACGATTTGGCGCCGACCACCAGCTCGACGGTTGCGCTGGCCATTGGCGATGCACTAGCCGTGACGTTGCTTGAGCAGAAGGGGTTCCAACGCGAGGATTTCGCGCGATTGCACCCAGGCGGGTCCCTCGGCCGTCGCCTTCTGACTGTAAAAAGCATCATGCTCACCGACGATCTCCCACTTCTCCGGGATAGCGCCACGGTGCGTGACGCCTGGCTGCAGGTGGCAGAGCGTCGTGGAATCGCTCTTATTGTCGACGAGACGGAGGCGCTGCTCGGCGTCGTCACCGCGGGCGATCTCGCGCGGCGCATCCTCAGCGAGTCCGAGCTGTTCAGTCAGACCGTAGACTACGTGATGACCCGCTCGCCACGCACCGCGCGAGCCGATGAACTCGCCAGCGCGACGGTGTACCGCATGCAGCAGGCCGGCATTATGGCCATGCCGGTCACGGATGATGCCAATCATGTGCTCGGCATTGTTCATCTGCACGATATTCTCCGCGCAGGAACCCACTGATGCGCGCCGCTGTGCAGTTGCGCACGCTGTTTACGGTGACAGTGTTGAGCGTTGCCTCGCTCGCTGGTACGGCGTGCAGGAAGGGGCAGGGCAGACCGCCAGTTGGCAAGACGAGTAAGAGTCTTGCTGATTCGGCCGACCAGATCATTTTCGGCCAGCGGACGCTGATTACCGATCGTGGGCTTTCCCGCGCGGAAATACTGGCCGATACGTCGTTCTTTTTTGACGAGAACACCCGCATCGAGATGCGAAGGGTCAATGGCACGTTTTTCAACTCGGCGGGCATGAAAGACGCACTGCTGACGGCGAAGGAGGGGCTGTATAACTCGCGCTTCGGGGTGCTCGAGGCACGGGGCGATGTGATCATCACATCGCTCGACGGTCGCCGCCTGACGTCCCCCAAAGTGCATTTTGACCAGCGACTCAATCAGCTCATGAGCGACACGAGCTTCGTCCTGACCGAACCGAACGGCCGTGACATTCGAGGCGTCGGATTCAAGTCAGACCCCGACATGACCAACATCAAGATCGACCGAGTGCTCAGTGCGAAGGGTGGTGCCGTCGCGGTTCCCGATCGTTGATGCGGCAGTTTCGCATGGCGGTACAGTTCGCACTTACGCTGGTGTCGCTCACGCCGATCGTGGCGCGAACGCAGGGACAGCGCGAGTGTAATGTGGAGCTCGCGGGCGTGCGTACGAAGGGGCTAATCACAACAGCAACTACGATCATCCGTCAGCCGAGCGGGCGCAATAACGTCTGGATGGGAGGAGGCGTCGACGCGATTTGCGGTGGCACAGATCAGCGGCTGCTCTCGGACAGTCTTGAACAGTATCCGGATCAGAGCCTTGTCGTGCTCATTGGACACGTGCATTACATCGAGGATCGGATCACGCTCGACGCAGACAGGCTCACCTATTACACGAAC
>Ga0209596_1001673_pt1 | contig 18826 bp, 22 predicted proteins | sample M_130807_MF_Meta_FD_187314 | JGI IMG/M metagenome (GOLD analysis project Ga0209596, IMG submission 187314) | Freshwater microbial communities from Lake Montjoie, Canada to study carbon cycling - M_130807_MF_MetaG (SPAdes) (version 2) | ecosystem: Environmental > Aquatic > Freshwater > Lake...
ACGCTTGTCACTGAATGAACCAACACACACTTTGTCGAGCACATGGGGTAGTCGTAGGGCTTCGATCAATGGTGGGAGAGCAGCATCTGATTTGCAGTCGATGTTGATGCGAGCCTCTGGCCATGCGTCAAAAATATCTTGCAACAGTGGAATCGGCTCAGCGCCGTTGACCCGTGCATTACGTACTTCGAAATAATCGAGTTCGCTAATTTTGCCTGAGACACCACATGTGCGCAATAGGTCATCGTCATGAAAAGCAAGCAGCACTCCGTCGCGAGTGGCATGCACATCGGTCTCGAGGTATGTGTAGCCAAGTTCAATTGCCTTCGCAAAAGCAGGCATGGTGTTTTCGGGTGCGTCGCTCGCACCACCGCGATGCGCAAAAGCAATCGGGAGTTGTGTTTCTAGAAATGGATGTGACACAGATGTACTTTAGATACTTCTGCCAGCGGCAGCCCAGTACTCATCTTTCAAGAGACGTTTATACAGTTTGCCAGTGGGATGTCGTGGTAGCTCGGTTCGGAAATCAACTGACTTGGGGCACTTGAACGAAGCAAGTGAAGCCTTGCAGTGCTCAATGAGAAGGCGTTCGAGTTTTTTGGCATCTTCGGGTGTTGCGGGCATCACCGTTGGTTGCACTACAGCCTTGACTTCTTCGCCGAACTCGTCGTTGGGGATTCCGAATACGGCAACATCAATCACGTCTGGGTGCGATACCAAAATGTTTTCTGCCTCTTGTGGGTAGATGTTGACCCCACCAGCGATGATCATGAAGGCTTTGCGATCGGTGAGGTAAAGAAATTTTTCGTCATCCAAGTAGCCAATATCGCCTAGTGTCGACCAGCCCCTGCCGAGCGAATCCTTAGACGCTTGAGTTTTCTCGGGATCATTGTGGTATTCAAATTTCGCAGCACTTTCAAAATAGATGGTTCCTGTTTGACCGATCTCCAGTTCGTTGCCATCGTCATCCAGAATATGAATGACTCCTTGGATTGATTGGCCAACTGTTCCCGGGTGGGCAAGCCATTGTTCGGAGTTGCAGTACACAAACCCGTTGCCTTCGCTACCTGCATAATATTCGTGGACGATTGGGCCAAGCCACGCAATGGTCTGTTGCTTAATGTCAATTGGGCATGGAGCAGCAGCATGAAAAATGTGGGTCAGAGATTTGGTTTTGTATTTTGTTCGTACATCGGTAGGAAGTTTGAGCAGTCGTACAAACATTGTTGGAACAGTTTGCGAATGCGTCACCTGATATTGCTCTATAAGTTGCAAATACTCTTCTGCATCAAAATGCTCCATAATGATCGTTGTGCCACCTACACGGTGCACTGCAAGGTTCCAGCGCAGAGGTGCTGCGTGATACAGCGGTGCTGGCGAAAGGTAGATCGTGCTGTCGTTCATTGCAAACAGGAATTGTCCAAGTGATGTAACGCCATTTGGTGATCCGAGCGGAAGTTTGCCGAGATTGAGTGCGACGCCTTTTGGACGACCAGTGGTTCCACTCGAATACAACATGTCTGATCCGTCTACTCGGTCGGTGAGTGGCAATATGGATTGCTGAGAAACTATGTCTTCGTAGCTATCAAATTGGTCAATCGTGCCATCGAGCATCAAACGAAGTGCTGCATTGGGTATTGCATTTGCGATTTCGGCGGCCTGGTCGGCTTTGTATTTGCTGGTGATGAAGGCCTTCGCGTTGCAATCATTGATGATGTAAGTCAACTCATCAGAGGTGAGACGACTCGAACACGCGGTATAGATAAGTCCCGCATAGTGACAACCCCAGATGATTTCGAAATAACGAGGATGATTCTCAAGACAAATTGCGATGTGGTCGCCTGGGCGCAAACCATGTTGAAAGAGCAATTGGCTAAGACGATTAGCAGCCTCGTCGAGCTCCTTATAGGTAATGACCTGAGACGTTGAAGCCATGATGATGGCTGGCTTGTCTGGAGTGATAGTCGCAATTTGTCCAGGAAACATAGCCAAAAGTTAGCCCAAAATTTGTTGCGTCAAGCAATTTGGGATTGGAAATCGATGAGACCAATACAGCGTAAAGTGTCAGGGGTTACTAGATTTGTTTTGATCAATAGAGCAACATAAGGGGAACATATGTCGACAGCACAGACACAGACGTTGGCGGATGAGCAGATCATTAACGATGCGGTCACGGAACTTCTTGACGCTTTTCCGCCCAGCAAGACAAAGCCTGCGGTGTTTTTGGGTGAGCAATACGACCGTGGCCTTGCATGGGTGCACTTTCCTGTTGGCTCAGGTGGTCTTGGGTTGTCACCCAAGCATCAGAAAATTGTGAGTGAAAGATTGTCGGCTGCGGGAAGTCCAAATGCCTATGCACGCAATCCCATCGGTTATGGAATGTGCGGACCAACTGTTGTCGAGTGGGGAACACCAGAACAATGCAGAAAATATTTGCGACCATTGTTCACTGGTGAAGAAATCTGGTGTCAGTTGTTTTCAGAACCGGGTTCAGGATCAGATTTTGCTGGCCTCTCGGCGAAGGCAATCCGCGATGGCGACGAATGGTTGGTCAACGGACAAAAGGTTTGGACAACATTGGCCCATCTTTCAAAGTGGGGCTTGCTGGTTGTGCGCACAGATCCTGAAGCTGTCAAACACGCTGGCATGACTGCAGTGGTGGTGGACATGCACGCGCCCGGTGTAGAGGTAAGACCATTGCGCCAGATGACTGGGGAAGCCGAATTCAATGAGGTGTATTTCACCGATGTTCGTGTTCCAGTCGCTGAGACACTTGGCGGGCCGGGCGACGGATGGCGCGTGAGTTTGACAACGCTGATGAATGAGCGCGTTGCAATTGGTGGAGCAATTCCTCCTAAGGCTTCTGGTCCGATTCGTGAAGCAATGAAGATTTGGGAGAAGATGCCAGTTGATCAACGAGATGCTGCAACTCGAGACAAACTGACCCAGTTGTGGATTCGCGCTGAGGTGCTTCGGCTGACAAATATTCGCGCTGGACAGAACAGAAAACTTGGAGTGCCAGGTCCTGAGGGTTCAATCGGCAAGATGGCCAGTGCCGATCTGAATAAGCAGACTTATGAGTTCTGCATTGAACTGATGGGAGCCCACGGCATGTTGTACGGCTCTTATGCGATGGTAAGACCAGAAACGGCGATGAGTTTTGACTCTGTTCCTAAAGCGTTCTTGCGCGCTCGCGCCAACAGCATTGAGGGTGGAACCAGCGAAGTTATGAAAAACATTCTGGGTGAGCGCATGCTCGGACTTCCAGGCGACGTGCGCGTCGATCGCGAGATTGCTTGGAGCAAAGTGCCTCGCAACTAGAGCAAAGTGCGGCGCAACTAATTCGTGAGTTGTTGGAGCACGGTGCTGGCGCTTACCGAGCGATCGTCCAAGTGTTGACCACTCAGAAAATTCCCACCGATTATGACCGTAGATGCTTGCTCGATTGCGTGTTGCAGTTGTCGAATATTCCGTGGTGGTGGGAAATATTCGTCTTCAGTAGTGAGCCGAACCTCTTCAACTCCTGAACGCGGAGCGAGCTTGTTGACTACAGCCAGTACGAGTTCTTCTGGTGCTGATGCCCCTGCAGTGACGCCAACGGTTCCTACAAGACCTTCAGGAATTTCATCAGCAGAGTTGATGCGCAGGACTGTTTTGCAATTCATTGACCTTGCTAATTTTTCAAGAGCAAGAGTATTAGATGAATTGGCAGAGCCAATGATAATGATGGCATCGCATTTTTCTGCGATGTGCATCAGAGCGGTTTGACGGTTGGTGGTCGCGAAACACAGATCACTCTTACCTGGTTGCCACACCTGTGGGAAGCGAATTTTGACTGCTTGCGCAACATCTTGCCAGTCTCGATGAGACAGTGTTGTTTGTGCCAGTAGTGCCAGCGGTTCGTTTGTTTCGGGAAGCAAAGCAACATCTTCAATTTTCTCGACTCGTGTGGTGGCATGTGGCGCAACCGCCATGGTGCCAACTGCCTCTTCGTGGCCTTCATGGCCGATATAAATGATTTTGTATCCCTTGTTTGAGCGAACGCGTAGTTCGTGGTGCACTTTGGTGACAAGCGGGCAAACCGAGTCGACCACATAACCGCCACGATCAATAGCGTTGGCAACTACCTCTGGAGCAGAGCCGTGTGCCGACAACATGATTGGACTTCCAACAGGGATCGCATCAATATCGTCTACGAAGATGACGCCCTGCGCGATGAAACGATCAACGACAGACTTGTTGTGCACGATCTCGTGAAAGCAATACACGGGCGCAGGAAACGTGCGAACCATCCATGAAAGGGCCTTGATGGCCATCTCAACTCCAGCACAAAAACCGCGAGGAGCAGCAAGAAGCACTCGTTCAACTTGCGATGTATTCGTAGCGCTCACAGTTTCACTTTAGTGCTCATCGTTCTCGCGCAAACCGCTTGTACAATGCATACGTGACTGAACGATTGCCAACCGTAGTGATCGTCGGACGACCCAATGTGGGCAAGAGCACTCTCTTCAATAGGTTTTTGGGCGCTCAGGTTGCAATTGTCGAGGATCAACCGGGTATTACCCGCGACCGTTTTGAGCGAGATGTCGAGTGGATTGGCAAGAAGTTCAGTGTTGTTGATACGGGGGGATGGATGCCTGGTGGCTCCGAGCTCGACACCAAAGTGAGCCGCCAAGTAGAGGAGGCCGCTCGGGCTGCCGATCTCGTGCTGTTTGTGGTGGATACATGGGTTGGAGTGACTCACGACGATGAACTCATTGCTGCTTGGCTGAGAAAGACTGATCGTCCGGTACTTGTTGTATCTAACAAGATTGACTCAGAACGTCGTGAGACTGACCGCTGGGATTTTCTTTCTCTCGGTTTTGGCGAACCAATTGCAGTGTCTGCTTTGCACGGTCGCAAATCGGGCGATCTGCTGGATGCGATTCTTGAGCGTGTTGAGGCGCTCGACATGGAGCCAGAGCCAGAGCTTGGCGATGCCATCCGTGCTCCGGGCATTCCTCGCGTGTCAATTGTTGGTCGTCCAAACGTTGGAAAGAGCACTCTTTTCAATCGCTTGGTGGGCGAAGATCGTTCGATCACTCACGACATGCCAGGAACCACGCGCGATGCGATCGACACACAGGTCGATACCGAAGATGGGCCAATGGTCTTCGTCGATACCGCAGGAATGCGTCGTAAAAGCAAGGTTGACGAGTCGGCAGAGTATTACTCGTTCGTGCGCGCACTGCGTGCTGTTGATGAATCAGACGTCGCCTTGCTGGTGATTGATGCACATGACGGCATCACGAGTCAAGACCAACGGTTAGCCGAGCGCATTGATGCCGCAGGTTGTCCGGTCATTGTGATCCTCAACAAGTGGGAAACGCTCGACGCCGAGGGACGCGAACATATCGACAACGAGATGACTCGCAAGTTGTATTTCATTGGAGATGCACCAGTGCTCAAGGTTTCTGCATTAACTGGCAAAGGCGTGCATCGCTTGCTACCAATCTTGCAAGAGTGCATTGTGCACTATCACAAACGCGTTCCTACCCGTGATGTCAACAAGGTGATGGCCGAAGCACAACAAAAACAACCAGCGGGCAGTGGTGCTCGAGTGTTGTACGCACTGCAGGGTGCAACTGATCCTCCAACGTTCACATTGTTTGTTAATCGCGAGTTGCCTGCTCCTTATTTGCGTTATCTCGAGCGTTGCATTCGTGAGAAATTCGAATTTGGTTCAACTCCAATCAAGATGCGTGTCCGCAAACGCTCAGAGTAGACACATGCCCTGGTGTGAAGAGTGTTCGAAGTATTTGGCGCCCAGCGCGATGTTGGCAGATGGCAGTTGCCCCAAATGTTTGAAACCGATTGCAGAAATCAATATCAATGGTGGGCTCACCGCTAAAACGATCAATATTAAAAAGCTCGCACAGAGTTCTGCTGATGAGGATGTTTCAGTGCCGTGGCACTTCAAACTGCTCGTTGGCGCGCTGATTGTGTATTTGTCGTGGAGAGTTATAGATCTCTTTCGCTAGGGTAAGTTGCCAAGATGCGGGCTGTAGCGCAGCTTGGTTAGCGTGCTTGTCTGGGGGACAAGAGGTCGCGGGTTCAAATCCCGCCAGCCCGACTAGAAAGCGTTTCTGGTGTAACTAGTTGGGATTAGCTGTTCGACGCGTAGCCAACCATGGAGAGCGAGACTGCCGCCAGCACTAGTCCGATGATTTGACTCTTGTGTAATTTTTCTTTGTCCAGCGTGACAGCAAGTCCAACGGTGGAAACTGGATAGAGAGCGGTGATCACTCCAACAAGTGAGAGCAGTCCGCCATGGATAGCAAGTAGGTACAGAGCATTAGCGGTCGTGTCTAGCAAACCGGAAAGCATTGCAAGAGGTAGGACGGAGCGAGCAACATGGATGCGTCCTGATCCCCAAAATGCGACAAGAGCAACTGTTGGCACACTGACCATTCGCTGACCAAGTAGTGGCCACAAACCTGCATCTTCGGATGTTTGAGCGAGACAAACAAAGATCACTCCGAATCCGAGACCAGAAATAAACGCATAAACAATTGCGCGCAGGGGAGTAGGCAGGTCGTGATGGCCGAGTGCATCACCAACAAGGGCAACTGCAATTGCTGCTGCAGCCATTCCGAAGTATGCGATCTGAGCGGGACGTTCGCCTTGGATCAAACCCACAACAACTGGGCTACACATACCAACGATTGCTGATATCGGAGCAACGACGGTCATGGATCCAAGAGACATTGCTTGATAAAAAGCGACTAACGCTATTGCACCACCAGCACCAGCGAAACCACTCCACCACCAGTCGTGGGTGCTCATAACCGGAGTGTTGCCAAAGGTAATGACAATTGCGAGCAAAATAAGCGCAACGAATTGTCCGAGAAAAGTGACTGCAGCAGCTTTGGAAACTTTTGAAGCACGGCCCCCGCAATAATCTGCGACTCCGTATAACAATGCTGCACCACACGCCCATACAAGAACCATGCACATCAGTATGGCGGTTACGCCGTATCCTTCAGTCGTCAGTTTCGGCATTGCTCATTTAAGGCATTAGCCAGTTTGCAAAGGGGTGTTGTGTGCGCGGTTTAGGAACTTTGATCAACACAATGACGGTTCTTGTTGGTGGTGGACTGGGATTGGTTGTTGGTAATCGGATCCCCGAGCGAATTCGAGTGTTGGTGGTGCAGGTGATTGGGTTGGTGACGCTTGCGCTTGGGCTGAGTGATGTCATCAAGACCCACAACATGGTTTTTCCACTACTCGGCATGGTGTTGGGCGGCATAATCGGCGAAATGATCCGTGTGGAAGACCGGCTCGTGCAAGTTGGGGAAGTGTTGAAAAGGCGATTCGCGTCGGAGAGTGCTGATAATCGTTTCGTGACTGGGTTTGTTACCGCTTCTCTGCTGTTTTGCGTTGGACCACTCACAATTTTGGGAGCTATTGAAGATGCAAGCGGTAAAACACCACAGCTCTACATCATCAAGGGAAGCCTCGACGGTTTCATGACTGTAATTTTTGCTGCTTTGTATGGAGTTGGAGCGATATTCAGCGCCGTGAGCGTGTTTGTGGTTCAAGGAACATTGACTCTGTTTGGTACGCGTCTTGATTTGTTATTGGACGAGCGAATGCGCATAGAGCTATTTGCGGCCGGTGGGTTGGCGGTAATGGCCATTGGACTGAATTTGCTGGAGATCAAGAAGATCAGACTTGGCTCGCTGCTACCAGGTTTAATAGTCACGCCATTGTTGGTCTGGATATTTGCAACTCCTGGTGGTCTCTGGCCATAAGTTGGACTAATTTTTAGACCATGTGCGGAAGATTTGTACGCAAGACATCCGCGTCAGAGATCGCTGATATTTTTTCGTGTTCGCTTGATACAGATGAATTGTCGATCAGTTTCAATGTTGCGCCAACGAGTCGTGTTTTAGGAATTGTTAATTCCGAAGGTGGGCCATCGCTTACCAGTTTTTCGTGGGGTCTGATCCCTCGCTGGGCACCGGATGCATCACGTGCCGCGAGTCTGATCAATGCGCGCATTGAAACTGCTGCCGAGAAGCCGTCGTTCCGAGATTTGATAGCACAACATCGTTGTGTGCTCCCGATGGATGGCTATTTCGAATGGAAAGAGCAATTACGTCATGACGCAATAAGGCCGATCAAACAACCGTATTATTTTTCTGCCAAAAGTAAATCGAGTTATTCACACCAGGGAGTACTGGCTGTGGCGGGATTGTGGACTGCATGGAAAGACCCCAATCAGCCGAATAGTCAAGTTGTGCACACTGCGGTTGCATTAACAACCAATGCAAATGACATGGTGAGCCAGATACATCATCGAATGCCAGTGGTGCTGAGTCCATCTGGAGTAGCACATTGGCTAGACGAAAAAAACATCAACCCACTTGCACTGATAGAGGATGTTGATAATGAAGCACTTGTGGTGTGCGCTGTAAGCACCAAAGTGAATAGTTCGCGCAATAATGGAAGCGAATTAATTGAACCGATTGTGCTGACACAACGTCAGCCAGTCGACGAACTTAAATTGTTTTAAGAACCGAAGCCAATTGTTCTGCTTGTTCCGACAATCGTTCGGGATCAATATGCGAGACGGCGTTTTCAAAAGATAGATCTGCCATTGCGTTTGTAGGAATTACATGCAGATGGCAATGGGGAATTTCGAAACCGGCGATGATCAGTCCAACTCGATTGCAGTTATAGAGCTGCTTTTGCGCCAAGCCAATCCTTTTTGCGACAAGCATTAGGTGGCTTGAAGTCGCTGCTGGTAGATCTGTCCATTGATCAATTTCCTCAATCGGAACCACCAACGTATGACCAGTTGAGATTGGGTTGATTGTCAAGAACGCAACGCATATCTCATCTTTGTACACGAAATTGCCAGGTATCTCTCCGCGGATAATGCGGGTAAACAGGGATGCCATAGTGAAGATTGTAGTGTCGGTGATCGTGAGTACCGAAAAGCCAAGTCTGACTTCTGGAATGTGGTCTGTTCCGAATGCAATTACGTTGGCTCGACTGTTTATGTTGCCGGTTTTTTTATATGTGTTGTTTGGTCGTGACAATCGCGCGGGCGCCGCATGGTTGTTGGGTGCAATTTCGTATACCGATTGGATCGATGGCTGGGTGGCTCGAAAACTCAATCAGACTTCTGTATTTGGATCGGTGTTTGATCCTTTCGTGGATCGCATGCTGTTCATTGTGGCGACTCTTGGTGTGATGATCGATGGAGGAGTGCCAAGTTGGTTCTGTATCGCGATACTCGTGCGCGAGATCATGGTTGGTGGGGCCATGGTGGTTGCAACCTTGTTTGGCATGCAGCGATTTGCTGTGAGCTATTGGGGCAAGTGGTACACGCTGTTCTTGATGACGTCGGTACCTTTGCTGTTACTGGGATCTAGTACGTTTTGGCTCGCAAATGGAGCAACGGCTTTGGGTTGGATACTCGCGGTGCCTGGCCTGACCCTGAGTTATTACACGGCTGTAATGTATGTGCCCGTGATTCGGGCAAATCTGCGTGCAGGGCGCATTGGCTGAAGGCTACGGTAGGGGCATGGCCTACACGTTTTGCAACTCATGTGGTCATCGAAATCCTCCTGAGTCCACGTTTTGTTCTGCATGCGGAACTGTTCTTGATCATCCGAGCGAGCGAACAATAGTGCTGGCGAAAGTTGATGCTCTGCAGGATGCACCAGGTGATCAGGACAATGTGCAGGTTCTGCTGAGCGAGTTTCGTGGAAATCAGAATGGCCATGGGTTGCTGGTGATGCGTTCGGGTGATCGTTCGGGCGAACGCTTTTCTCTGACACTAGAGCGGGTCGAAATTGGCCGAAACCCAGAGTGCACGGTATGTCTTGACGATGTTACGGTCTCACGCCGTCATGTCGAATTGAGGCTTGGAAGTGATGGCTACCTTGTGACCGATATGGGTTCTCTGAATGGCACGTATGTCAATCAGGAACGTGTTGAAGAGATTTTGCTGCAAAATGGAGACGAATTACAAGTAGGTAAGTATCGCATGGTGTTTTTCGACGGCGCAAGTAACTCTTAAAACTGCTTTTTTGATTTCGTGAGATGAGTGACAGAATGTACGACCTGTGATGACTGACAAGAACTACCTCTCAATCGGCGAAGTTTTGGGCCTGTTACTGGAAGAGTTTCCCGACGTCACTATTTCAAAGATTCGTTTTCTTGAAAGTCAGGGATTGATTGAACCCGAGCGCACATCGTCCGGGTATCGCAAGTTCAGTAGATCTGAAGTTGAAAGGCTCCGTTTTATTTTGCGTGAGCAGCGCGAAAATTATTTGCCACTCAAAGTAATTCGCACAAAATTGGAGGGCGACACCAGTGACGGCATGATCAGGCCATATGACGACACTTCGCCTCACATCGAAAGAAGTCAGTCAACTAGTGGTGGACATCCTGCCGCACGGCAGAATCTCGCCAAGGCACCAAGTGCGCCATCGCGATCTGCAAAAAAGGCTGATGACACTTCCTCGATAAGCCGTACAGAACTGCTGCAAGAACTTGACGCGGACGACGTTGTGCTGAAGTCACTTGTCTTGAACGGTCTTGTCAAACCACGCATGCTTGGTGACATCGAAATGTATAGCCCTCTAGACAAAGAGATCGTTTCGATTGCATCGCAGTTCATCAACAAAGGTATCGATGTTCGACACCTTAAAACGTTGAAGCACTCTGCCGAACGAGAGTTTGGATTGTTTGAGCAGCGCATCATGCCATTCCTGCGTCAACGAAATCCGGCAGCACGCCAAGAGGCGATGGAATTGCTCAACGAATTGACCGATCTTGCAGACCAAATGCGAACAGCCTTTGTGACTGTGGCAGCACGCGCCTATAACGAAGACCGTTCGCTGTAGTGCTGATCGAACTTGATCTTGAGAGTGTGCGTCTAGAGATGCCAACCAATACTCCAATTTTAATGTTGCGCGAGTCGAGTGGGCGTCGTCGAATGTTGCCAATTTATATTGGTGGACCCGAAGCATCATCGATTCATTTTGCGCTAGAGGGTGTTACTCCGGAACGACCTTTGACTCACGATTTGTTCGTCTCACTCTTTGCATCGGCTGATGTCGAACTTGAAAGCATTGTGATCACTGAAGTGGTTGGCAATACCTATTTTGCTGAACTCCATTTGAGGGGGAGTGGTGGGGAGCGGGTTATCTCATGTCGTCCCTCGGATGCGGTGGCCATTGCATTGAGGGCTGGAGTTCCGATGTTTGCTACCGAAGCGATCATGGACGAGGTAGGCAAGGTAATAGCAGAGACCCATGTAGACACTGAAGAAGAGATTTTGGATGAATTCCGAGACTTCATTGACAACATCAGACCCGAGGACTTTCAGGGATAGTCAAAGTCGATTTGCGCACCTAACCTTGAACTATGGGTCAAGGGTTCAGTGGCAAAAAAGCAGCAGAGATTGTTGGTATTACGTACCGCCAGATCGACTACTGGGCTCGCACAGATTTAATTCGTCCATCAAGTTGCGACGCAGCTGGAAGCGGTTCAAGGCGCATCTATAGCTACCGAGATTTACTTGAGTTGCGAGTGATCAAGACTCTGCTGGACGCTGGCATCAAACTTGAGTCGGTTCGTGATGTTTTTAAATACTTGCGCAATCATGTCGAGTCAGAGATTGCTGCTGCACACATCGTGATCAGCGGTCAGTCTGTTGTGCTGTGCCAGGGGGATCAACTTGTTGACGTGCTTCGCAACGGTCAGGGTGTACTCAATGTGCTTCCGCTTGCCGGAGTGAAAGATCAAGTCGACTCGCAGATCATTGCCCTCACAAGATCAGAATCTGTGGTGGCACCAACAATTGCTGTTGCGTTGTAACTAGGAGTTTTCGTTCGTCTGATCTGAAGCTTTGTGCTCTGCTTGTTGTGGTAAAAAAGCCATCAGCGGTGCCAATTTGTTTGCGAGGTCGGATAGGAGAGTGCTGGCATCGGCAACTTTGCGAATTGGATCTTCTACGTCGTCCAGTAGTTTGTCGACTCGAGTTGCAACTCTGTTGAAATTTTCTAACGACTGCAGAATCAGTTGCAGGCTCGCCATCACTGACTCGACTGAACGTTTTGCTTGGTCGACTACCTTCGCACCATTCTCGGCGGGATTGAGTGCGCTGATGAGTTTGAGCAACTCATCCATTGTGGGAATCGTGAATGATGGCGATTCATCATTTTTCGTCATGACGAAACTCTAGTGTTGTCCATACTTCTACAAAGTTCCATATGCACCTACGTCGCCCGTTTTGTCTGTATCGAGCACAATCGCAATGCATTCATCGAGATCGACCATCATTGCATCGATCACCGATTCATGAATAGCGTTGACAGTGCAATGCAAAGACTGGGGAGGCTCTTGGCGGTCTATGTACCAACCACGTTTCCACATCTCGTCTGCAACGGCATAGACGTTGAGTCTTTGTGAATCATTCGCAATGAACGACAACAACAAAGCATCTGGTTGGGCGAGTAATGAAAGATGTGGGTGACCAGAGATATGGTTTGCAAGTTTTTCGGTTGCTCCACGAGCACTTTGGGTGAGGCGTAAGTACCCATCATCACCGAGAAAGTGCATTACTGCCCACGCTGCTGCAATCGCACCACCAGATTTTGTGCCGAGCATGCCACTTGATGCGTACACGCCACCAAGCCACTGATCTGTGAAAAATCCCTGATAAGAACGCAGACGTTTGTTGGCATACATGATCACTGATGCACCCTTGGACGTGTATCCAAATTTATGCAAATCAACAGAGATCGAGGTGATGCCATCAACCTGCAAATTCCAAGGTGGGATTTGATGTCCGAGTCTGCTGAGGTAGGCGAGTGAGACTCCGCCCATGCACGCATCAACATGGCAATTGATGTTCTGACGCTGAGCCAAAGAGCCCAATGCCGGGATGTCATCAATCACGCCTTGCGGATATTGAGGGGCTGACCCAACGATCAAGATCGTGTTTTTGTCAATTCTTTCGGCCATGGCTGCAACATCGGCGCGCCAATTGGGGAGCACATCAACGCGCCTCAACTCGACTCCAAAGTATGCAGCGGCTTTGTCGAAGGCTGCATGGGCAGAGGTTGGGAGCACGATATTTGGGTGGGTGATCGAAGCCTCGGTACGGAACTGATCCCTGGCCGCTTTGACAGCCATCAGGATGCTCTCGGTGCCTCCGCTGGTGAAATACCCAGCAGCTGTAGTGGGCGAGCCGAGCCATACACCAGCCATCTCAATCACTTCACCCTGCATTTGACGCAGACTGGGGAATGCAGCCGTATTGAGTGCGTTGGCGCCACTGAAACGCTTATAAGCCTCCTCAGCAACCGCCAACACTTCAGGACCTGCGTTGTAAGCCAGGGAGAATGCTTTGCCGTCTCGCCACTGCACATCATGCGCGGACATCTCATCGAATGAAGTGACAATGTTTTGAGCGCTCATGCCGGTAGCGGGGATGACATGTTGTCCTGATTTGCCTTGTTTCATTGCTTATCCTAACTTTACATAACTATGATTATGGGCGTACAAAGACCACGAAGACCAGACGACCATATCGCTTATGGCTGGCTCGGATCTTGAACTAACGGTCTCGCGGCGTCTAACAGCCACGACAATGCAGCCTTGTAGTCGCGTGTTGTCGGATCAATCGATGGATCCAGATCTTGTTCCACGTCTTGAACCGCACACCGCAGGACAAAAATCTGATCCCGCAATTTGTCTCGCTCGGTACGAGTGATCACCAACTCATCTTCGCTCAGCGCGAGTTCTGATGCTCGCTGGCGGGCAACCCAGTCCCATTGTCGACAGGCCTGAGAACAGAACTCTCGTCGCCTACCAGCACCCGAATTTGGCGGCAATGGGCTTCTGCACCATCTGCATTTGTGGGCGTCCTGTGTGGTGACCGGTGTTTGCGTGTGTTGAAGCTCGGTTACTCGCTTGTTGCCATCCGCAGGTTGACTGGGTTTCGTCATGACGAAAAGGTAGGTCATTACGCGGCAAATTGCGAGTATTGCAGCGCATACTGAATGGATGTCAATGAGCAAAGTGCCGTCGCATCTCGAGGCTCCAAGTCGCTTGCTCTCTAGCGATAATGCATCTGGAACTCATCCCCTAGTGATGGAAGCGCTACAGCGCGCGAATGCTGGTCATGCACTTGCCTATGGCAACGATCGCTTCACTCACGATGCCGAGGCTGCCTTTTCTGAACTGTTCGGCAAAGACGTTGTAACTCGTTTCGCGTTCGGTGGCACTGGCGCCAATGTGATGGCCCTTGCCAACATGTTGCAACCTGCAGAAGCAGTTGTGTGCACCTCGTGGTCACACATTGCTGTTGACGAAGCCGGAGCACCCGAGCGATTCCTTGGTGCAAAACTTATTGATGTTCCCTCGGTCGATGCCAAACTTCGCCCAAGCGACTTGCAATCGCTGTCGCATCTTTTTGGTAGTGAACACCATGTGCAACCTCGTGTTGTGTCCATCACACAAGCAACCGAACTCGGCACGTTGTATACAGCAAAAGAAGTAAAAGATCTGTGCACTGCAGCGCATCAAATGAACATGCTTGTACACATGGATGGTGCTCGTATTTGCAATGCGACTGCCGCACTTGGCGCGACACGAGAGGCATTGCGTTCTTTCACCATTGATGCCGGCGTTGACGTCTTGACATTTGGTGGCACGAAAACAGGTGTGATGTTTGGTGAGGCCGTGATTTTCTTCAATACTGCTCTCGCCGCACGCTCGCTCTACATTCGCAAGCAATCAACCCAGTTGTATTCCAAAATGAGGTTTATTTCGGTGCAGTACTCGGCGTTCCTGAAAAACGATCTGTTTATCGATTTGGGTGTTGCTAGCAATGCTGCAGCACAATCGCTTTTTGATCAGGTGGTTGGCCTCAAAGAGTTGCAACTCTCAACCCCCCCGCTTGTCAACAGCATCTACCCCGTCCTCGATCCTGAAGTAAGCAAGGCTTTGCAGGACTGGTCTTTCTTCTGGGACTGGGACGCTGCAACTCACCAGGTGCGCTGGATGACGGCTTGGGATGTAGACCACAGCGACATCGCTCGTTTCGTTGTGGGTCTCAAGTCGCTACTGGGCTAAATGTCACACGGCCTTAATTGACCAGTTAGTTAGTTCTCCACTACAGTTCGCTGCGGGGGTTGTATGGCAGCGGTCGAATTTGGACAGCGAATTCAAAGCGATGATGAGTGGATGGAGAACGCCGCCTGCTTGGGTCTCACCAACATCTTCTTCCCCGCCATTGCGGAACGTCCTCAAACGCGCGAACGCCGCGAGGAAATGGCTCGATCAGTGTGCATGGATTGCTCGGTGCTTGAAACTTGCCGAACATTTGCGCGTGAGAACCATGAGTATGGTTTCTGGGGTGGAGAGTCCGAAGAAGAGCGCCATGCTGCGGGTTATCGACTTATCGCACCAATTGGCGTGCGATCACTCTCCCGTCACTAAATCTCACTTGGCAGTGTCACTGCCGTGATCGATGCTGAACGCATTGTCCGTCTTGCGTGGGCCGATTATGGAGACAACCGTTCGGTAGTTGAAATTGTTGAAGTCAGTGCACACGTCTCAACTAATCATGTCTTCCGATTGCGCCTAGACGATGGCTCTCATGTTGTCGGCAAGGTTTCGTCGTATGGTTCGTACTTCTTGTTTGCAGAAGATCACGATCGACTGTTCAAACTGGTGCAGTCGCTCAGCGACACACAATGGTCTGGTTTTCTCGCTCAGGTCTTACCCCGTGATGGTCGTGCCTATACGTGGTACGACGGCTCGTGTTGGGCGGCGTTTTACAACGATGTTGAGCGCGGCACACAGTTGCCACGCATCATCAGTACCGATGACATTGTTTTCTTGGCCCGTGAGATTGCCGGATTCCACAAGGCCTGTGCAAACGCAGCGCTGGATCTGCCTCCAACATCCAATTCGGTCAAGGGCGATGCGATTCATCTGCTGGACCAGCTGTCAAGTGAGTTTGCCCCGCGCAATTTTGATCTACGTGAGAGCGACATTTCGTACTTGCGCACGTCAACCCACAACTTCTTGACAAACCTAGAAAATATCCATTTCGATGAATGGACGAAGATTCCGATTCTGGTCGATTGGAATCTTGGTAATTTTTCGATCACTCAAGACGCAAATTTGTTGAAACGGTTGTTCACTCGTTGGGATTACGACTGGTTCCGTATTGACACTCGGATGCTTGATTTCTATTTCCTCTCACGTGCTGCATCACACACAGGAGATAAAACTCATTTTTCTTATTCTCCTCACACGTTGGTTGAGCCGCGTTTCCTTGCGTTTTTGCAGGCGTACCACTCGGTCTACCCGCTGTCGCGTGCCGAAATCGAATTTTTGCCAAGTGCGTATCAGTTCTTCATCCTCAATTACGTCATTCGGGAAGGTGCAAAGTTTTTCCGATCAGACTTAAGTACGCGATTTCGCAAAGATGCGGTCAGGCTCTATTTGCCGATGCTCGAGCACCTTGACATTACGCCTCTCTTACGGACACTTGGATAGTCGTCAATCAGAAATCTTGCGCAGGTCAGTGCGAAATTTTTTGCCCTTCTCCACATAAATAAGAGCACCCATTTCGATCTCAATGGATCGAGCACGTCCTTCCTTGATGGTTGCCGGACTTCCAACTGCCAGTGCTCCAGGAGGAACAACGGTGTCATTGAGTACCACAGAGTTTGCAGCAACAATTGCGCCAGTGCCAACGATTGCTCGATGCAACACAATTGCGCCAGACGAGACTTGCGCTGAGTTTGCAATTGTGCATGACTCAAGATGAACAATATGTCCAATCACGCAATCGTCTCCAACGATCGTTGGTTGATTCGGCATTGTGTGGATCACCGTGTTGTCTTGAATGCTCGTTCGTGCTCCAATAATGATTTCGCCATCATCGCCGCGCAATACAGCACCGGGCCAGATGGTCGACTCTGCCCCAATTGTGACAGAGCCGATGATCACCGCATCAGGATGAACAAAAGCAGTTTCATGAATTACAGGTACACGGTCGCCGTATGCATAAATCGTCATGATTATTACGGTAGTTCCACGGCGATCTCATTGGAGAACTAGGTCATATGGCTGTACCGTAGAGCCCCATGTCTCGCCGCCTCGACATAGAACTGACCAGCAATCGACTAGATGGAACCTGGACGTGGCGCGCCGCTGGGGCCAAATCTCCTAAGGGAGTTGTCAACAGCTCATTGTTGTCAACCACCGCAAAGACAGGCGATGTACTGAAAGTTGAAGCCGATTTTGACATTGATGGCATTTCAGTTTTGTCAGTTGTGCAGATGCGCGAAAAAGGTCAGCGTGGCAACATGCTCGAAATGCTTGCCAGCGAAAAGTCGTTCACACCAGTAACTCAAAAACTTGCTGAGAAACCTAAGTCAGATCGCAAAGGTGGTCGCGATGCAAAAGGTAAGCGTGACGGCGACAGTCGTCCTGCTCGCCCACCGCGCGATCCAAATGCTCCTAAACGACCTGCATCCACTCGCCCAGACGGCACAACAGGTCGTCCAGCACGACCAGCACGTCCAGCACGACCAGCACGACCAGCACGACCACACTTCACTGCTCCTCCAGAGATGCCCAAGCGTCCAACTGCGAAGCGACTGAAGCCAAAGCATGTTCATCGCGCCGCAGTACTTGAGACTCTGCCTGTCGAACAACGTGGTGTAGCCGAACGCGCACTCGAGGGTGGCATCAAGGCTGTTCGTGACGCGGTCAAGATTCAAAACGATCAACTCCGAAAAGATGGCAAACCAGAGGTTCCATCCGACGGTTTAATCTCGATGGCACAAAACTTATTGCCCAAGCTTCGTGTTGCCGACTGGCTCGACAAGGCTGAAGCAGCAAAAGCCGATCTTGCAACACTCGACCTTCGCGATCTGCGTTCAGTAGTTGTGGCATCCGAAGATCCAATGGTGATGCGCGACGAAACAACACGTGCTCTGGCCAGTGAACTGAAAGTTGCTCTCAAGGAACGTCAGGAAGCAGCGCAAACGTTATGGCTATCCGACATTGCTGATGCACTCAAGGTTGGACGTACTGTTCGAGCACTGAAGATGACAAGTGAGCCACCAAAAGCCGGTCAGCCGTTCCCTTCCGAGTTAGGCGCCAAACTTGCGCAAGCGGCGGCTGCAGGTCTCACAACCGAGACTGCTCCTGATCGCTGGATTGCATTGCTAGAAGCTCTTGCCTTCTCACCGATTCGAGGTCAAGTAAAGCTCACGACGATGCCACAGCAGCCATCAGAGGCATTGCTCGCCACGGTAAAGCGCATCTCCCCGTTGCTTCCCCAGATTGCTTTACTCTTCGGCATTGAAGTTTCGCCAGGCGTAACTGCTCCGCGTCCATTGCGACCTACACGTCCAGTTCGTGTTAAGCCTAAAACGGCACCTGCAAAGCCAGTAGCGACTGAGCCTGTAGCAACTGAGCCGGTAGTAGCAGAATCAGCAGCAACTGAGCCACCAGCACCGACTTCCGCTGAGTAACCCCGATCTCATAGTCTGTACATATGTCAGACGTCGTCAACTATGAAGTTCAAGGCAAAGTCGCACTCATCACGCTCAATCGTCCCGAGGCACGCAACGCAGTAAACGGCGATGTGGCTCAGGGTCTTGAGGCCGCCATAGACAAGATGGAAGAGGATCCAAATGTCTGGGTCGGAATTTTGCGAGCAAACACTGCGGGTCAGGAGCGCCCCGTTTTTTGTGCGGGAGCTGATCTCAAGGCAATTAATTCCGGCCAAGCA
>Ga0209596_1001675_pt1 | contig 18816 bp, 26 predicted proteins | sample M_130807_MF_Meta_FD_187314 | JGI IMG/M metagenome (GOLD analysis project Ga0209596, IMG submission 187314) | Freshwater microbial communities from Lake Montjoie, Canada to study carbon cycling - M_130807_MF_MetaG (SPAdes) (version 2) | ecosystem: Environmental > Aquatic > Freshwater > Lake...
CGATTGTGCACGCGATACGCGCCGTTCTGACTCGAGAGATACTCGCGCTGCACGCCGATGATGTTTGAGTTGTGATCATGCCCGCAAACGATTGCGTCGCATGACTCGATCCAACTAAACATATTCTTTGCCGCGCTAAATCCACCGCCTGCGCCGTGAAAATACTTCATCGTGAATGTCAAGTGATTGCCACCCGCTTCGAGTTGCACCTTCATCCATCCACCGTATCCACCCGCGCCAACCTGTGTAGTTTTGCATTTGCTTTTGAGTGCGCGCACCGTGTGAGAAACTGGACAGGTCTCGTGATGCCTAGTCCATGATGTCTCATGATTGCCAGCCCCAAAGAACACCCAACGCTCCGCAGCACCTGGCACTTCATCGCACAAGAACGATGCCGTCTCATCGATGCACTCGTCAAAGTATGCGGTCGCCGCAAGGTTAGATCGCAGTCGCGCCTTGTCCTGTCTCGCATCGGTGCGGCCTTGGCAGAGGTCGTACCAATCTCCATTTGAAATGATCATTGCGTCACGCTTGACTGCGGTCTGTAGCAATCGCTTGAGCACTGGTCGATCGCACTCGCCGTCAAAATGCACATCGCTCAACACAAGAATCCATCGCTCCCAATTCTTTAATTGCGACGCGGTATCTTTTACGATGTGGATGTTGCGACCGTGATGCGTGACTATCCAACTTGGTTTCACGCTCTTGGCCATTACTTCTCCCCGATTAAATTGAGCAACTCCCTTGCAAACTGTGGCGCATCACTGACCCGCATCATCACAATCCAGTTGTTCTCGCCGTCTTGTCTGAAGACAACGACTGGCGTTTGACCGGGAGCTGCATCCATCTCTGCCTGCTCAACCCAATCGGTCACGGCAACACGGCAGTATCGCTTGCACTCGACATGCAGATTGCCAGTGCCCTTGAGATCAGCGTCGTGATCCGCTCCGCAAAATTGCACCGAGCGTCGTGCCTCCGTGCAGTTCCAATGTTTTGCCAACTCAGCGGCGCACTCGCGCTCGCCGACTTTGCCCTTGGTTCGTGAGTGCGATCCCATTGCCTATATCGTCCCTAGTATATTTTCGCTCGCAAGAGGGCTATGCATATTGAACACAACATGCATATCAACTCTCCGAAAAGTATGCACGATCCTTGTCCCACCGATATCGCCCGATGTAGACCCACTTGTTGTCAGGCATGCGGGTATACAGAGCCTCGGTGTATTCGCCCTTGAGATGCAGCGGAACCTCACGGTCGAGGCACTCGCCGCGCACAACGCCGAGCCGTATGTGCGTGTCCGACTTGTCGGGCGTGATGACATCCCCGCAACACGGCCCGCCAATGAGCGTGAAGTCCTCGTCGGGTTCATCGGCTTGGCTTTCCACCGTCGCATTTTCTCATCGAATCGCCCGCTCGCAAGAGTGGCAATATCGGGTAATGCTTCAGCAGTCGGTGCGACTCCGTGCGGATGAACTTGATCTCGCCTGGCTTGCAGTGCAACAGGAAGAACAAGAAGTCCCGCGTCTGTGCGATCGTCCGCTGCTCTTCGTCTCGTGTTGTCACTTGACCCACTTCCCCTTTGGCTCTTGGTTCGTGTTCGTCCTCGGCCTCAACCCGATCTCCAACTCTCGGATGTGATCCCGCTCTGCCTCGCATTGGCGCAGCCTCGCCTCCACCGACTCGAACTCCCGCACCTTCACCTCCCACTCCACAATCCAAACGACCACCTCCCGGAGCCGCGCTGCATCTCGCTCCGACCCGAGCGCGGCAACTCGGACGGCGATCCTGAGGATGGTGTCGGACGGTGTCATGTCAAAACATCGGAGGGTCTGCCACCGCCTCCGATGTTTTGAGAGGCGCACCCAAGCGTCGTAGAAAACATCGGAGGGACGACACCCTCTAGGGGTCGTCCCTCCGATCTTTTCACGCCCGAAAGATCGGAGGTTGAATGGATCGCAGACCCTCCGATGATGCCCTCCGATAAAGTTATATGGACTATATATAGATGCATCACATTGCCTTTCGATACGGCCCGCGCTCGCTCTCGGCGACGAGCAAACCCTCTCCGACCGAGGCTTGACGGAGGGTCTTAAACCTGTTGGCACTCAGTTTCAACTTGAGGGCGATGGGCAAAGCCTGACCTGTGGTCAGGGTCTTGATACCAAACACCTCGTCGACAAATCGCTCGGTAGTCCAGCCGTCATCGATTGCCACCTTGCGCTTGAGCCGTGCCGCATCCTTGTTGTCGGCGGTCGTGAACAGCGGGAACGACCAATGCAGAACTTTGGGCAGCACTGGCTCGAACGACCGCACGGCTGCGTCAAGCACCAGGTGATGCTCGTCCTCATGGTGGCGCAGAATCAAATGAGTGTCTGCGGCGCGGCTCATGCTGCCTGCGCCCGAGCCGACATCGGTCACATCCTTGTCGCTTTGATTGCCTTTGCTCGTGTGGTGAATCATGATGAAGCAACAGCCCAACTTCTGCGCCCATTGATCAATCATGTTGTAGACCGCTGCCATTGCGCCGTTGTCATTCTCAGCCATGCCGGCCACAAGGAAGCGATAGAAGGCATCGAGGATCACAATGTCGTAGCGACCCTTCTCGATCTTGTCGAACAGCACTGGCCCGAGTTTGCTGAAGTCGATCAAGTTGCCACGCAAGTTCAGCGTGTCGAGGTCTGCGAGTTCGGCGATGTCTATGCCAAGTGCCTTGCACAGAGCGGGTATTCGCCTCGCCGTCGTCTCGCTGTGCAACTCGTTGTCGATCAGCAGCACGCGGCTCTTGGCGCAGTGGAAGCCAAGCCACGGTCGCCCGAGCGACGCGTGAATGGCAAGCGCGTTGACCAGCCACGACTTGCCCATCTTGGGTGCGCTGATGATGTTCATGGTCTCGCCCGAGCGCAGTAGTCCGTGAATGATTGGTCGGCGCAGTTCCTTGTGAGCCGCGACGAGTTTGCAGATCGGCGTGATGACAAGCGCGGAGTCTGCGGCCGCTGGTGTCGCCGCCTCGGCATCTCCAACGCACGGCAGGCGCGGGAACTTGAATGCGTTTGCGATCTGCCTCGGGATGTCAAGCAGATCAATCGGCGACAGCCCGAGCGTCTGCGCTCGCTCCGTGATCGCCTTGATTGCATCGCCCTCCTCCCACGACCGAGCCGCGAGATCGCATGCCACCGTGAAGATGGTCTGTCGCCGACCCGCTGGCATGACATAGCCCTCGTTCAAGAATCGTTGCGACAGGTTGCTCATGCTCTTGGGTGTTGGCGGCACGACAACTCCCACTCGCTCCGACTCTCCATCCGTCGGGTCAGGAAAATCCGCGAGCGAGTAGGTGTTGTCCGTGTCGACAGCGGCCACATAGCACAGCGGTCGGTGGTCGTACTTCGTATTTACAAAGCCCGGCAAGCGCATCAAGCGCGGAGCGTCGTGTATGCACTTGTCAGAGCCGAGCCGAGCCGCGAGTGCCTTCTGATGCGCACAGTGAATATCCATGTCAAGGCAAGGTTCCGACAACCTCCACCACGCATGCACGCCGCCTCCAGTGGCAACAATCGCGGTCGGCTCAGGGATCAATGATTCTTCGATGCGCATCTTGGCTTGCTCGATGGTCGTGCCGCCGTCAAAGTCTGCGTACAAGCACCTGGCCATGTTCACATCCTTGGCAGTGCCGCCCTTCTTGTTTGCTCTAGGGTTTGCTCCAAAGTACATGTCGGTTGCGCTGCCTCCGAGTTTGTCGAGGTCGGCAATGATGTCGGGCGCGTCCTTGAGATTCGTCCACTTCTGCACGCGCATCGCGCCGAGAGTGCGTATCTCAATGATGTCGTCCTCTGCAAAGATGTACGGCAGCAATCGATATGCGTGGGAGATGACTTCAGTTTCCATAGTTCACCCCCCACGAGTAGAGGATCCACCACATACCGATCAAGCCGGCCAACAGCCCGAGATAAAACGACTCGACGCTGTCGTGCATTCGTTTGAGTTTCATGCGGCCTCGATTTGTTTATTAACTTGAACCAGCGGAATCAAGTCCCAAAGCAGAGGTATTTGAGTTTTAAAATCTTCGTCAGAATCATCAAAGAAATTAGGAAGTTTTTTTGTTATAAATAAATTATCGTTATGTAAATCAGAAATATTTATAATAAAAGATTTTGAATTTAATTCCGTTACATATTTATTTGTATATTTATAGGCATAAAAATTTCCGCTTTCTTTTATATAACAAAAGAAAATAAATAAATCTGAAGAAGAAGTAGAAAGAGAACCCCAAGTAGTACTTGAATTACATAGTTTAAAAACAAAATAACCATTTGATCGAAGGCTAGATGTTTTTACCTGAACAGAAATAATTTTCCCATCTTTATCTTCACAAAGCAAATCGTGTTTTTTATTTGCATTGCCAAGTTGTGTTACAAAATAACCCTCATGCATCATGTACATAGTTGCCAATATCTCACCATATCTACCTAAATAATCCGCTGATTTTTTTACTGCATTCATCTCGCATCCTTGCGTTTGTTAAAGCGAGCGACGGCAACCAATGTCACCGCCGCCCGCCGTCCGGGGCTTAGTTCAAAACGGAAGATCCATGTCGTCGACTGGCACAACAATCGGGCTTGCATGGCCCGATTGATGGCCCGCAGGATGCGCAGGCAAATACGCCTTGACGATGTTGCTGACCTTGCCGACCTTGCTTGTGTACTGCTCGATCGATGCCATGACCCTGACATCCATCAGGCTCTGCTCGTTCAAAGAGCCGCCACGCTTTAATGGTGGAAGGTTGCAGGCGATCACCACCGTGTTAATGATGTGCGGCTCATGCACGCCAATCGTCGCAAAGATGCGCTTGTTGTTGCCTTGGAACTCAGTGTCAAGCCACAACTTCAGCGACATCCCATCTTTGTTGTGCTCGTTGACCTTGTACTTGTCTGCTGCGAACTCTGCCTTGGTGATCGTGAATGTGTACACGCCTTTGGGAAGAATGATCTCTTCAAACTTGCGATCGGTCTTTAACTCTTGCGGTGCATCCCATATCAGTTTCATTTCTTGCCTGCTTTCTTTTCTGAAATTTTGCTGTGACCAGTCGCCACCTTGGCGACGAGTCGATCCCGAACATCCTCACGCGATGTGCTTCCCTTTTCCGCAGCGGCTTGCGCCGACGCGGCTGAAATTTTGTGACCAAGTTCTTTGGCAATCTCGCTGACTTGACACGCTAGACCTTCGATCTGCTCCTCAAGAACAGACTGCTTCAGCATTGCCATCACGCTGCTCGACCCGCTGCTTGATGCAGCAGCGGGAGGCAACGCCCGCGCCTCGGGCTGCGCCGACTCGATCGGCATCTCCTCCGCAGGTGTTGCTTCAATCTTCAACAGATGCGGGATAATTGCGCATGGAGAGTGTCGATACGCACGACCTGTAGCCCGAGTGATCGCCATTGACCGCACGCTGAATGCGGCACGACCCCACGGCGCACGCTCCGCGCTCGACGCAATCGCAGAGCCACGCGAGACGGTCTCGCCAGTGTCGATGCGCACGATGGCGACGACAGCCATGTATTCAACAGAGCCGTCGTCTGTTACCACCTTTACTACCTCTACTTCAGTGCTAGTAAAATTAAAAGCCCACGCGACAGACTGCCACCACGAGACGGTCGGATATTCACGCTGTGATATCCGAACGATGAGATGCGAGACTGTCGCCGCAATCTCTTTCGCAATCGCCCGCGCCTTCTGCATCTGTGCAAGCGGTGTCGGCTGATCTGTTGACATGATTTCGTTTGTCATAGTTGCTCCTGTAATTTCTTCATCGCCCACGCTGGCAGCCCGATGTCGACGACATCGTCCTGAGGCCATCCCGGGTACTTGTTCTCTGCCTTGCACTTCCACCATTCATTCTGCAACTCAACAAGTCTGTCGCTGTAACAGTCCATCACATCGTCACGCATGCGAAACACTCCAGTGCCAAATGGTGCGTTGGTTTCAACCACAAGAAAGACAAACATGAAATCGTCAGGCAACATGCGACCTGTCGCTGTCATTGCGGATCGCAACACGGCCCGATACCAGGCTGCTTGCATGCCGTATCCAAAGTTGGCGATCGACTTCTCAAAATCTAAATTGGCTAGATCACGAGTTGTTTTTAAATCACACACCATGCCTTGGTTGTTCCATGCGTCGAGCCGCGCCTTTGCGGGGTAGCCGCCTATCTCGCCAAACACGCTGACCTCGCGCTTCTTGCAGGCACTCAGGCTGTGCTTGATGCGCCAATCCTTTTCGCACGCGGCGATCATGCCGGCCAACTGCTGCGCCTGAAGTGGCGTGATAATGCATCTACCCTCGTTCAATGAGTCAAATGTGGCGTACTCCTCCTTGCCTGCTTTCGTTCGCTTGTCAACATCAGGACTCACGACAGCCTGCGCTAGATCGTTCTCGGGTTCAAGGATGGCCGCATGCAGTGCCGTACCCAATGCCATCGCAGGAGATGCCATCGGAGTAGCAAGCATCTCCCGCGTGTGCATGGGTGTTGAGGTCTGTAGTTTGCGGATCAGCGACGACCCGACCGCGTCATCGCTGTGATACGCCTGCGCAGGCAAACTTTCGACGATGCAATTTCGTAGGTGCAAAGTCATGCGACACCTCGCATCTGTCGCCACGCCAACACGGCTCGCTGCATTAGCGATGACTTTTGAACTTCGCTTACAAGGTCACGCTCGAGGATCTCGCGCACCATGTCGCCCTGCCCGATCGAGACCAGCGGGATCTCCTTTGGTCGGTCGCCCTGCAAAATTCGCTCGCAGGCTGTCATCACGCTCGACGGATCAGCCTCGGCGACTGGATCAAGTAGACGGATCACATCGCCGAGTCGGCTTGCAATCACGAGTTGAATCGCCATTGCCCCGAGTCGGAGTTGCTTCGCTTGATCGGGCTTCGTCGCCTCTATCCTCGCGGCCAACCCGCGCAGACGATCCATGGCGAGTACGACATCCTCTGCGCGATCCCCAAATGTTGTGTCCTTGCTGCTCATTCTGCATCCTTATCTGATCTACCAATAGGTGGATCGAATTGATCAGGAGCAAAATCGGGGTGGAGTAACAAATCCCGCCAGCCCGATTCGCGTCTGATTGCAGCGAGTGAGAGTCCCCTTGAAGGTTTGAGTGTTCAAGCCCAAGGCCCCCAAGAGGACACTCATTCGCTGCATTTGTAGTAGTGGAGGGCTTGAACACATGATCATCAGAACACGGCTGTTTTGCTTTGTCAAGGGCTGTAGATGATAAATCTTTCCCGATTTGTGAAATTTTTTCTATGCCTGCTTTAAGGGTTGAATCCTTGTGACGCAAGTAGCGGTGCGTACAATCTACGCTCCGATGACGGACCAAACGCATGATCAGGTCAGGTGGCACGCCTAACTCAAATGCGCTGGTGATGAACCCGACGCGCATGCGATGCCACTTGCCGCGACCTTCGATGCCGCATGACTTCATGTCCCGATCAAGACCCTTCTGCGTCGGGTAATCCTCGAACACCGTTTCGCCCTGGCTAACTTGCCGCCACGCTTTTAGCGTCGCCACAACGCTTGCCGATATTGGTAGCGAATCACGCCTGCGACTTTTGTCCTTTGTGACCCTGAGTTCTGCACGCTCGAGATCGACATCATCCCATCGCTGCCACCGCCACTCGCCCCAACGCATTCCTGTTTGATTGAGCAGTCTGTACAGCACAGCTCGGGCGTTGGCGTTGTTCCTGATACGGCCGTCAGGATGCCGCGCTGCACGCTCGGCGGCGACGATCAACCTATTGACCTCGTCCTGCGTCAATGCGTCTGCGCCTACTCCAGCGCGTCCACGCGGAGCGGGTATCGACACCCACGGATTGATGCTGAGTCGACCCTGCACGACGAGCCAACCCGCAAACTGCCTGCATAAACTCATGCGATTGCGCACGGTCTGCGGCGATAGTTTGCGGCTCATGCTCATCGCACTCAACCATGCGACGCACGATGCGGGTGTGAGTTGATCGCCTGCATGCTCGACCCATCGCCGCGCCCATCGCCCGGCATTCTTAGAGTGATGAATGTCGTAGCCCTGTTGATCCACGAGCCACAATTCCCACGCGAGAACCTCGTCGGTGAGTGTCAGCATAAGGGTTGTATTGTAGGCGTTTAAAGTACAAAGACGAAATAAAGTGCGGAAAGTCTTAAACATTCCCCGACATTCGGTCGAAAGTTATTTGTGCTTTAGCCGCCACATTTCAGAAGTTTAGCCGCCGCTCAGTTTGTGAATGATGGATTGCGCCACGCCCTTGGCACTGTCGATGACGCTGGCGACGCTGCCGCCAACGCCTTCGACTTTGCTCCACTTTGGCGGTGTAAGCGGGCAAGACACTCGTGCCATCCGCGCCTTAGTTTTTAGCAATGCTCGTCCACTTGAACCACATCCGCACTTGGTGCACCACCCAAATTCGTCGGTCGCGCCTTGGTATTCGGTTTTGCGAAAATCACAGGCTGTACACGCCGCAATTCTTTTATCGATCTCTTCTTGCGGGGCCTCACCATACATTGCGTGGTAAGCCTCGGCTTTGGCGTACCCGCTCAATCGGTTTTGATCCACGGTGATTTCCACCGTGGCAACTGGCACGCCATTGAGTTGTCGCACCTTGCAAAACCCGAGGCACAAACTTTCCACAGGCTTGAAGTATTTTCCGATAGCGCAACAGTTTCCAAAATCGGAACACTTGTCCAGGTGATCACAGATTTTTTTAAGTTCATCAGACATAGGTGATTGAAAAAGATACGGAACCGCCGAGCGTTGTAATGACCAACTGGCCTGCCCCCGCAGAATTGGCGGGTGCGATACAGGTCATTTGCAGTGCCGAGTTAATTGTTGGAGTAACAGCCACGCCTTTAAAGGTGACGCTGACCATGTGTACAAAATGCTTTCCCACAATGACAACGGATGTGCCACCAGCGATTGCCAAATTGGTGCTTGGTGTGACCGAGGTAATCGTCGGCGCACTCACCATCGTGAATGTAAACCCGCCGAGATAACTTACTATTGATCCCCATGTCAGAAGTGGCTCGTTTGCATATGTCGCTGCCAAGTTCAATGCGTAGGTTGCAATGATTGGGTCTGTGCCTGTCAATGCGCCTGTGGAAAGCACGACGCTTGTTGCCGACTGCGACACAATCGTGCAAGTGCTAGTCAGGTTGCTGTTATAAACCAACACAAACGCACTCAACAAATTCAAATCCAAACCTGTCAGCGTCAATGTCGTGCCGCCGCTCTTGGGAAATACTAAATCAGACACGGCTGTGATTTTCGGAGTGATGGCTTGCCTGCGGGATAGCGTGACGCTGCCGCCGTAGGTTGTGAACACGACTGATTGAGTTCCTACTGTGCCCATCAGTTGACCGGGTAAGTTTGCGCCAAACCCCGCGCCGAGTTGTGCGTTTGGCAAACTATTGCTTGTATTGTCAAGGATTGTCACACCGCCAACAACAATGCTGGCGGTCTCATTTGGTGCGCGGCTGTACCCGATTGTCTTGAAGGGCTGGACTGTGCCGCCCATGTACACACTTTGATTTGGATCCAGGTTGTAGGCAACATTGTGATTTGCACTTGCTGATATGACACTTGTGTTGCCCGCTGTTGGGACTCCAAAGACAAACACGCCTTGCTTTATTCCGTTACCAGTAGTAGGTGAACGATCAATATAATTATTGAATAGAAACACATACATGAAACGGTGTTCGCTTGTGCTTGGAAATCCAACGGTGACCGTCGTGCAATTCGCAGGATCAAGATTGATACCTGTGTTTGTAATTGTTGTAGTGGTAGCCAACACTGTGTTGTCAAGATTGTTAGCCGTGTTTGGACTAAGCGTTGTCCCACGCAACTCTGCCTTCTTCATCCCAATAAAATCTTGGCCTAGAAAAGTGACTGAAAATGATGAACCCGCAATGCCTGCATAAGCCTGTGTTACATCTAAATGTTTGTTAAAGCCTGTTGTGTCTGCTGCCAAGCGCGGGTTTTTATATACATAAAATGCGTCATAGTAAGTTTTCTTTAGCGGCGTTGATCCTACTTTTCCAAAATTGTCGTAGTCGTATGTAAGAACGGTTGGGTATTTATTGGCTGTTGTCACAGGCAAATACATATAGGTTTTTGCCGTGGAGTAAGTTGCGCTTGTGCCAGTGCCGCTAAATGCAGCGATATTGTTTACATACGCACCGTATTCAGAACAAATTATAAATCGGGTTTTTGTGCACGGATCGCGAGCAACTGTACCAATTTCAAATCCACCTACTACTGCAGGCTGTGTTGGATACAGAGAGTTGTAAGCGTAATCGCATGGAGCAGACAAAGGAAATGTAACCACCTCACCACCAATTGCCCAATTTTCCGAGCCTGTAATTTCGACTGTCACAGATCTGACTCTTTGTGTTCCACCATATACGCAAGGGTCAGTTGACTCTACATTTGCAATTGGATTTGTAAAAACAAAAGTTTGATTTCCACCAAGCCAATGCAAATATGGCGCACCAATAATTTTATGACGATCGGCAACAGGATTTCCCGCCGATACCGCCCACGAAGTGAAGTTGCCTTGACCACCACTAAGACAATCAAAGACAACTGCTGGGTAAGCATTGCACGGATAAAACGGGCCTTGATCTCGTGCCGAATCAAAACCTTCTCCTAATCCGTCTAGAACAAGTGTCCACCCTGCGTCGGTTGCGTCGCTAGTCATGACTACATTCCTAGTTGCACCCGATCCAGTTGCGCTTGTAATTGAAAGAGTTGGCGCACTTGTATAGCCGCACCCAAAACTTGTAATAATTACATTGACTACGGCTCCTTGAGATATATACGCATCGGCTGTCATTCCAGTGCCGCCGCCGCCAGTAAAAACGCATTGCGCGTCAAAGTATCCACTACCATTTGTCCCTCCTGTTGCTGAAATAGAGGGACGCTGTTGCGGAAATTGACCAATCAAAAGTTTTCCCAAATACACGGTTACTTGATCTACTGCTTGACACCACTTTGTATTGTGGTTGCTGTCAACTGGAGCAACCGAGGTCGAAGGAACACCATATATGGCTGTTAAACTTCCTGCTGTTCCCGCTAATCCGTACCTATATCTATAAGTCGGGCAATTAAAAGTAGAATCACAATTTGATGGGACTGTGTATGCGTCAAGAACATTGCTAAGACTGCTTCCACAAGTAGCCGCTGCGTATAGGTGATAAACATATCCAAGTGCACCTCTGTCAATATCTCCAACAAAAGAAATTCCGACGGTTCCAAAAATAGTTTCAACAGTCATGCTTCCTGTCACTCTGTCTTTTAGAGTGTTAGCGTAATTTACAGAATATGGTGATGCTGGAGCAATTCCTAGATCAGTGTAAAAGTTTCCACCACAGGTTTCTTTATTGTTCAATAAAGGAACACACGCAACTTCCATTTGATCTTCTACAAAAGTAAACCCGCTAGTGCCGCCAATGGGTTGGTACAAAATGCTGCGATGAATATTTGTCGTTACTCCATTCACTAGCGTGTAGTTGCTTGACAAGCCGCACCCCCAATTGGGATACCAGTCCGCGCCGTCAGGAGAAAGATAATTGAAGCTGTCGTATGCGCAAACATCTGTGTGCAAACAATGCTTGATGATTTGTCCAAGCGGCACATCTTTAAATATGCAAGTCTGACCTTCGCAATTTATTCCCATATTTGGAACAAGAACAATTCCGCCATTTGCCACGCAAGTTTGAGAATTTTGAATTGTTATTGCTTGGCATTGAATTAAATCCGTAATTGATGCGGATGTATTCACCTCTGTGCTGCAACAGGTTCCGTCCGCTGAACAGCAGCAACTTGAACTAATCATCAAACTCATTTTGTAGACTTTCCCCACGCGGCCGCGAATAGCGGATCGCTTGCCCGCCTTGCCGCCACAAATTCACGCGCCGTAGCCGGGTCGTCACTGAGCATCTTGCCCGCAAGGTCTGCCTCGTTCTGCACGCGGCGCGGAATCCAACCGATGGCGACACGGATGAGCGTGCCAAGTCCTGTCTGCCACAGCAACGCCACCAGCGCGACCGCCACGACGGCTCCTAGACCCCACTGAATCAGCGTCGCCCAAAACGGAACGATGTCTTTCACGCCCGAAACGGCTACGGAAATTTGGTGTGTTTCGTGCAAGATGATGTCCGCGTCTGCTTTAATGGTTACCGCTGCGGCGACGATCTCGGGTTGAGCGGAGTGTGTCGTGATGAACACACTTCGCTCATAGATCGAGTGTGCACTACTTGCGGCGATGCTTGCGCTGGAGGCAATCTCCTTCGTCGCTGAACAGCCCGCTGTGAGGGCGGCGAGAAGAATTAGTCCTTGAGTCCAAGCCATGATTTGACCTTCGAGTGAAACGCGCACGAAAGTAGGTAGCCGCCAAGTACGAGCAACAAAGAATAAAAGACAGTTCCAAGAAATCCGTCCATTTGTAATCCTCCATTATTTCAAGTTCATCCGAGCATCTATCTTGATTGCCAACGCGGCAATCGCTTCCGTGTGCTTTTCATCTATTGCTTGTCCGCGTATGACAGCCTTGGTCAGTTCCGCTGCTGTCAGCGTCAGCGACTTTGTGTCCTCCGCAATGCGTGTCAGCACCGCGTTCTTCTCGCCAAGCGACGAGACATAAAGACCCAAGGCAATCAGGATGCAAACGAGTTGCCCGACGAGCACAGTCGTTTGCAGCGGTGTCAAAGATGGCTTCTTTGTCGGAGCCATTATTCACAGGTTCCGTCAATGGCGTTGGGAATTGAAAACACAAAGATCATGTTTCCGTCGGTGGATCTTTCGGACATCATGATGACATGTGTGCCAATACAGATCGGTTGAAAAGAGTAGCCAACAGGAATGTTGGCGTTAAGAAACCCCGGGCCGTTGTAGTCACCGTTTAACAAATGCGCCATCTCGCATCCATTCCAAGCGTAGAAGTTTCCGTTGTTGTAGTTCAGCGAATAGTCATCGGTCATGACAAATTCCGCTGTAGTTGAACTTTGAATCTGAGAGCGAGTCCAGGTGTATTTCCATTGACGATCGGCAATGACAACTTCAAATCCAGTTATGCAAGCAAAAAAAACCGTAGGCTTGTATTCCTTGCTGCTTGGTTCCAACGCCTTCTCGCGTTTATTGCAAGTCTTTGCAATCTTGTTGAATACGCGTGGCGTGATCAGTCCAATCGAACTGCGAATGTTTGGTTTGATTCTCATGTCGTCACCAAATTGAGAGCACCAAAACTGTCCGTGTCGGGGAACGGCTGCTTGTAGTACACAAATTCTGCGTACCAAGGATTGCTCACGCTTGGCGTTGTGGACGCGCCAAGTTTCAATGCGATCTTTACACCGTCAACATCGGTCAATGCAACTTGCTGCAAGTGAAAAAGTTTGTCGTCGTAGGCAAACTCAAAATTCACCTCGTATTGATTTGGGCCAATTCGTGAACTGCTTGCTCCAACAAAAAGCAAAGTGCCGATGGCGCATACAATATTTTGGGATGCAGTTCCACTCGAACCAAATGTGAATACACCGCTGTTTCTTGTACCAACCGCCGAAGCAATCCCCGAATAATTGGGGCGACCATTGACAACATTGCGCACACTGATGCGCACGAGATGCCCGACTGCAGTCACTGGATCTCTGCCTGTGTAGTACGGAGTTCCACCAATATCGACAATGTTGGGATTGCTTTTAAGCGCATTTGAACTTGGCAGCGTTGCGCCTCTGCGATACACATCTCGCAGTTCAGAATGGATATCGACTTCAATGGAAGTGAACCCCACCTCCGTCTCGGTCTTTGTGTCTTGCGCCGTAATTGTTGCGCCGTCTCCAACAATTGATTCAAACTGGAATTCGGCGTTCCATTGTTTATTGCTCGCCTCAATCGGGCTGAATGACTGCCCGACGAAACGCAAGTATGTTCCTAATGTGGTTTCAGTTCCTGCTCCAAACACTTGCACGCCAGCGGCTGCGGCTGCATTGATTAAGTCAATGATCAAGATCGATGCGTTTGCATCGTCATAGACAACATAACTTTGAGTACCCGACCAGCGGCCGCGATCAAGCGTCGTGGTCTTGTTGACTTGTTGCCACACTAAGGTCATGGGATGCTCGCAATCGCACGAATGGCAACATTGATTTCCTGCATGTTCATGTTATTTTCTTTTGCTTCTTTCAATATTTGGGCCGCAAGATCAATTTGCTTTTGCACTCCGTAATCAACTACTGCCGCAACCTTCACGGTTCCGATTGCGGTGTTGAGACCAATCGCTCCAGAAGCATTTCCGCTTTCCTTCTTTATTCTTGCCACATTCTCGTCGTAGGCAACTAATGCGTCTAGATATTTATCGTAAGCCTCTTGCGCATTTTGAAATGCAAAAGCCTTATCTTTATCTAATTGCTCTCTTGCCAAATCTTTGGTTAACTTAATTTGCTCTGCAATCGCTTTCGCTTTATCTTCGTTATATTTTTTTGTCTCTTCAGCGATGTCTTTAAGTTGCTGCGCAAGTTCTTCATCTATTTTTTTGTTGCGTAGTAAAACTTCATGCTCTGCTTCAAGTACATCATATCTTTTCATAGCAGTATTTAAATTTTCGATTTGAGTGTGTTTTACATCTAGCATTGCGTCGTTTGTACGCGTAACAAATGCTTCCATATCCTTTTCATAATTTAAGTTTTTCTTTTGTACTTCTATTTCACGAGTGCCGCCTTGGTCACCAGCAACTTTTACCTTTTCTGTAGTAAATTCTTTTGGAGAATTTTTAAGACGCTCATTATATTGATCAATAAAAGATTGTTTATTTGCATTAGTAATTTGATCGACATACAATCTGCGTTTTTTGGCTTGTTCGCTCTCTCCGAAATTGGTGACTTCCGATTGCTTTTCCGCAAGCATGGATTCGATAATGATGTTCGGTGCTTGAATGTTTTTCAAGGCTGCATCAAGTTTTTGCATCTTCAAGATTGTTTCATCAATCTCTTTTTGAGCGTCGCCAAATACAGACTTGCCGATCTCTTCACCTAGTTGCAGAAATGCGCCCGCGATCGGAATTGCCTTGATGGCTGAAACCAAAGTGTTTCCAAGCACACCCATCGCGTCCCCAAAGCCCTTGATCGCTTCGCTGTTGAAACCCTTCACCAATTCCGTGGCCATGTTTGCGCCGGCTTGAAACATGCCAATCACACCAAAATTGCCAAGCAAATTATTCGTGACGCTCTTCAGTTGCTTCGCATTTATTTTTGAAATGCTGGAACTGATCTCACTCTCCATCCTTTTAGTGGCTGAAGTGGCAGCACTCACGCCCGCCAAGTAGTGCTTGTTGTTCATGAACATGTCGACAGACATTGCACCAACTGTTGCCATTATTGAATCTCCTTCTTCTTCATTAGATTCTCAAAGAATGTCTTAGGGTCACTCTTGGGTTTTTCGACATACGCCATGAAGTCCTGCGGCGAATAGGATTTGGAACGCCTTGAAGCGTGCGCGTTGGCAACCGTGGCCGCAACAATGCCCGACGCAAGGTCTCCGCGCTGGCGTGAGTCCATACATCCGTTAATGCTTTGGTAGGCAATCCATTCTTGCAATTCGTGCGACGACATGCGATCTCCTAATTCTGCAACAGTCATTTTCAATTCAGCCGCCAGCGTGAACATGAACATGCGTAGCGGGCGGCTTCTTAGTTTTTTTCAATCTCCTCAGCGTCCTTTGCACCGAGACCCGACAAGCGTTGACAGTGCTCATACAGAGAGTCAATCACGCCTGCGGGCATCGATCCAACTTGGTCAATTTCGGAATCTTTAAACATACGCACGCCAGCCTCGCCGTCGGTTATGCACCTGACGACAAGGCTTGCGCGAATATTTTTCACACCTTTTTTCGCATCGCGCTCGCTGTAAACATGCTGCTCCCACAAATCACGCTCCGACCCTGTCAACCCGCGCAAGTGCACAACGCCGTCGATGCCCTTGATGGTGACAGTTGCGGTCGGTATTTTCAACGCAATGAGTTGGTCGCGGATATTCATGTTTGTTCTTTAGAGTTGGGTGATTGTGTAAGCACCTGACAATTTCAGCGAGAATGAAGCGGTCAACACCGTGTCAATTCCAGCCTTGATTGAAAATGAAGTCACGAAAGCGATGCCGCTGATTGTGCATCCACCTGTTGAAGCTGCTCCATAGGTGATTAAATATGAACGACCAGTCTGATCAGCAGCGGCTGTTTGCAGCAATGCCTGCGCAGTATCGTCTCCATCCAAATTCACTTCAATGCTTATACTGCCTGGATCGACCGTACCAACTTTGAAACTTTTCATTGTTGAAGTCAACGAAGTGGTATCAATAATTGCTTGGGTCGCTCCATCAAAATTGATTGATAAGCACTCGCCCACCGCGTTGCTTGGCGCGGAGTAAGCATTGCTTACCAATGCCCCCATTTTTAGAGTTGAATTGTAACTGACTGTACTTGCCATGAGAGTAATTCCTTTTGTTGAGGGTGAAGATTAAAGACCAGTGGTCAAAGTGACCGGGACTGGCGTAGTGGCGACATAATAAATTTTGATGTTGACGGAACACACAAATACACCAGCGTTCTCGCCGCCATCGGATCCGAGATCGAATGTCATGGAGTCGTTGGTGATGATTACGGATTGAATGACCATCGCAGTATTTGTGATGGGCATGATGCTGCCCTTTGATTTGTCAAGGTCGTAGCGGACATGGTCGGCAATGCGTGCGGAATCTGCTAGAGATGTGCTGATGCAATCGACGACGACCGTTGCCCTGCGCAGCGTGTCCTTGCTTGAGAGCGTCGGTGACGCTGGCTCGTCGCTTTGAGCACCGACAACAATAAAAGGAAACGCGGCCGTCGGTGGCGCAAATGTTTGGAATATATTTCCCGCGCCTACAAATCCAACGACTGTCGGAGCCTGTTGCAAGATGAGATGTATGGCTTCAACAAATCGCATTACGCTGGAGCCTTTAACAATTTGCCGATTTTATTTTCCCAACGCTTGAAGCCCTGCTGCATTTCGTGGCGCAATAATCCCTCAGTGGTAAATGCCAATTGATTAAACACATTGCGGAAGATGCGCCAGCCGTTGTAGGCTCGAGCAGGATCCTTGTATCTTCCAAATTCAATGAGCCAGGAATTTTGAGATACCCCGAAAATCTGCGAGAATATGGATAGTTTTTTATTTACATATTTAGGCTTGGGTCTGTTCTTCAGAAAGTTCATCGCAATGATCGCTCTGCTTTCGCCTTGCGGATGAACCACATTGCGCTTGCCTTTGACCTTCTTGCCAGTCCACCCGCTCGTGTAGCCGCCCGCCCAACGCCAAGACTTCTGCGCCTCAGTTTGCTTGTCATCCCAAGTGCCCTTGTGCTCGGCGTACATGCGCGAGGCAGTGACTTGCATTGGTTTCAATGCCTTCTTTTGAGCGGCTGCAACAATGACAAACAAATCTTGCGCCACCATATTTTGCATCAATTTTTCAAACTGTTGAAAACCTTTGACATTGCGCCTATCCATCACTGCACCTCCCGACATGTCATCTCGAGAGTGTGGCCTTCTTGGCGGTAGTCGACGATTGCGACGATCTCAAATGTGGCGGTCTTGGCTGCGTTGTTGGCATCGCGGCTGATGCTGGCGGTGAATCGGTCGTAGTGGTTGATGCCAGGGTAGAAGTTGGTCGTGATCTTATGGGTGACCAACTGATCAAGTTTCATGTGGTTGGTTTTTTCTTCGGCGGTGCAATCTTTGATCTGCCCGAAGATGGTGTCGCCAGTCGTGAATGTGTAGGTCGGAGTGCCGTAGGTGTTCAGCGTCTGCGTGCGGGTCTTGATCACAAGTGGAGTCCGCATAAGTCCGCTGTTCATTGGTATTCACCCGACTTGTATTGGGCGATCAAAGCCTTGATCGTGCCGGGCACTTCGTACTGTTGACCTGGCGACAGCGTGGATCGATAGTCGTAGAGCGTCGAGCACTGCATCAAGATTGCGTGCTTGAGCGCAATTGGGATCGCAGTTGCGCTTGAGCCGTGACCAGCCACATAAACAACTGTGACAACGCCTGCGCCGCCGCCGACGAGTGACGGCCATGACTTGCCGTCTAGTAATTGAATGCGTCCAATGCCGTTGTATGACTTCACGGTGTAGTCGGTCGACGCGGACAGCGTCTGCGTGTTGCCCGCCGTGTCGACATATTGCACGCTCGTCACGCTGACTAGCGGCGAGCGCGGCAAGGCAATCTCGTATGACGAGCCGTTGTAGACCTCGCCGCTCGAACCTTGGACTGGCGTGTTTTGTGGGAATGCGTCGTAGACCGAGGTGAATGTCGTATTTGGAATTGCGATGCCGCAATAGTTCTCGATCATCTGTCGGGCTGTCGTGATGATTGATGTCGACCCGCTGGTGCTTGCGGCGATGTAGGTGTCGTCGAGCGAGTGGAATATTCGCAAATGCGCCTTGGCTTGCGCAGTTGAGATTGGCTCAAAACTCGGAGCGGTCGTGATCGTGGTGTTGACTCTCATCGCGGTGTCGCTCCCTTCTTCACAGCCTTGCATGGCACGGCCCGCGAGCAACACTGCACATCGTCGGAGTCGGCACGCTCGGCGAGACCGAGTGCGAGCCACTCGATCGCTGTGCGTTCGTCGACGGCGATGACTTCGCCCGGCGCGTGAACGCCAGTCGCTGTCACAACTCCTTGGATCATCTTCACATTCGGCATAAATCCTCGACTCGCATTTCTGCGAGCCGAGGGTGATTTCAATTCAG
>Ga0209596_1001680_pt1 | contig 18779 bp, 11 predicted proteins | sample M_130807_MF_Meta_FD_187314 | JGI IMG/M metagenome (GOLD analysis project Ga0209596, IMG submission 187314) | Freshwater microbial communities from Lake Montjoie, Canada to study carbon cycling - M_130807_MF_MetaG (SPAdes) (version 2) | ecosystem: Environmental > Aquatic > Freshwater > Lake...
TATCTTGAACTAGAAACTTTATTGGATATTACTAATGAGCTTAACTCATTTGACCAGATTTCTGTATTACTACAAGAAATTTTAGTAAAGTCATGTGGGGTTTTGAATGCCAGCTCTGGTTTAATTTTAATTGAGGACGACAATTCGGATGTATTACATATTGGTGCTGATTTTAATATTGATATTTCTGTTTTAAAAGGCTTGATATTCAATAAACGTAAGGGAATTATTAGCGAAATCAATGAATCCCGAAAAGCACTCAATATTCAAATTGAAGATGATTCATTTTTATCTAAAACGCAATGTAAGTTTGGATTAATTGCACCTTTTTTAGACAAAAAAAATTTAGTTGGGGTAATTATACTATTTGATAAAGAGTCAAGACAAGGGCTTTCGCCTTTTCATGATTCTGATGCAAATATGTTGTCTGCCATTGCAACACAGGCTAGTGTTGCCTATAATAACATTAAACTAATTGAAAACATTAAGGAGGCCAAAACCTTCAATGATAACGTAATGCAATCAATTGTCACTGGTGTTTTTACTACAAATTTAATGGGTGAAATTAATCATATTAATAGAGCTGCTATTGCAATTATTAATCTTGATAAGGAAAATGTATTAGGTAATCACTATGAATATGTGTTTGAATCAAATGAGTTCATTACACAGCTTATTACAAAATGTGAACTGGAATCCGTTACCATATCTGAAAGTCAAATTTTATTGGAATGTAACGGGAAGTCCACCACGGTAAATATTTCAGTTTCTCCATTGATGAATGACGCAAATGAACCTATTGGATCGGTAGTTGCCATGGAGGATTTATCAAATTTAGATAAATTGAAATCTACCTTTAAAAAGTATGTTTCAAAACAAATTGTGGATCAGTTACTGGAAAATGATGAAATGTTGAATTTAGGTGGCCAGGAACAAGAGGCGACCATCTTATTCTCAGATATTAGGGGTTTTACATCCATGTCTGAAACCATGGCTCCGAATGAAGTAGTTGAAACGCTCAACGATTATTTTAATTTAATGATTGAAATAATTTTTAAATACAATGGTACTTTAGATAAAATTATTGGAGATGCTTTAATGGTTATATATGGAGCACCCAATTCAACGGAACAGGATACTGAAAATTCTGTTCTTACTGCTATTGAGATGCAGGAAAAATTAATCCAATTTAATCAAGATCGGATTATTAATTTAAAGCAACCCATAAAAATAGGTATTGGAATTAATAGGGGAAAAGTGATTAGTGGAAATATTGGATCCAAACAACAAATGAACTTCACTGTTATTGGCGACTCAGTAAATTTAGCTTCTCGCTTATGCGCTGTTGCTGCTGCTGATGAAATTATTGTTTCTGATGCAGTATGGAAAAAGGTGAAACATTTAAAGTCATTTAAATCAAAAAAACTACCCCCAGTTAAAGTAAAAGGAAAGGTGAAACCCATTGAAATTAAGGAAATACAGTACAATCGTCCTGAATTTCAATATGAACTTGCGTATGAAAAAATAGAACAATTTTTATTATTAAATTTACCTCAGCAATATACGTATCATACTATTGAACACATTAGAGATGTTGTAATTCAATCAGAGTGTATTGCTAAAAAAGAAAAAATTGATAAATTAGTTATCCAGGATATAAAGCTGGCCGCATGGTTGCATGACGTTGGCTATATATGGGAACCACAAAGGCACGAAGCCAGGGGTGCCGAATATGCCACTGCCATTTTAAATGAAATGAAATTTCCAAAATCAAAAATTAGCTTGATTACAGGCATGATTATAGCTACCAAAATTCCACAGTCACCCAAAAATCATTATGAACAAATTATTTGTGACGCCGATTTAGATTACTTAGGCCGAGATGATTATGCTACCAATAGCAATAATTTATTACAGGAGATTGAATTGGTTAAAAAATTAACACCAAAAGAGTGGTTGCAAATTCAAGAAAAGTTTTTAAAAGCACATACCTATTTTACAACAACTTCTCAAAAATTAAGAAATAAAAATAAAAGTACTGTTCTAAACAACATACAACAACAATTAAAAAATAAATAGTTATGGCACAAGCAGGACATAGTGCAAACAAAACACATTTTCAATTGGACCGAATTTCATTTTTTACAGATGGTGTTTTTGCTATTGCAATCACATTATTGGTTATTGAATTTAAAGTCCCAGTCATTGAACATCCTACAGATCATTTACTTTGGGATGCACTCAAGGAAATGTCATGGAAACTATTAGGATTTATAATTAGCTTTTGTATTGTTGGTTATTATTGGTCCGTACATCATCGAATTTTTGGCTATGTTGAAAAATATACTTCAAGATTAATATGGTTGAATTTGTTATTTTTATTCTCAGTTGTTTTATTACCTTTTACCTCCGGACTACTAGGCGAGTATGCTTCTGAAACACATTTATTAATACCCTATAGTTTTTATGTGATTAATATATGTCTAACTGCATTAATGAATGCTGTTTTATGGTTTTATGTAAGTAACCCTAAACATGACTTACTCACTCATCAAATTTCGAAAGAAAGAATTTTGTTAGGCTTTTACTTTACATTAGTCGTGCCAATATTATTTATCATTTCTTTAATGGTTGTTAGTTTTAGTCCAACCACTGGACGTCTTATCCCGTTAACTATTCCATTTATTTTAAAGTATGGATTAAATGGGATAGCTACTCGTGCTATAGCAAAAGAAAAAATTACCAATACTAATAGTCCAAATTAAATAAAACACTAAATTCAAAATCAAACCCCAAATCAAATGTCAAATAATAACCAGCTTAAACTTATCAGCGCGCATCCTAATTGCGAAGTAAAACAGCATTTATCAAATGAACAGAATGGTTTATTTGCAACTGCTTCTTTTTCGAAAGGAGACATTATTATTGATTTTGGGTCCTCAAAAATTGTATCCACTCCGAATTATTTAACTGTTCAAATCGGAGAAGATAAGCACATACACTTAAGCCCTGAATATTTACAATACATCAATCACTCTTGTGTACCGAATGTACTGTTTAATACAGCAAGTATGCAGTTAGAATGCTTAACGGATATTGCTATTGGAGATGAATTATTCTTTTTTTATCCAGCTACAGAATGGAAAATGTCCCAAGTATTTGATTGCCACTGTGGCAAACCTGCTTGTGTGGGGCTTATACAAGGTGCGTCCGAGTTAACCGTTGAAGTGTTGCGTAAATATAAATTAACTGATTTTATAAAATCAATGGCGCAAAAACATAAGGGGCTATAAAACTGCCATAAATTTATTGCTATATAAACAAAAACCCGTCCCGATTTATCGGGACGGGTTTTTAGTAAATCACTTAACCAAATTTAAAAATAGGGTTAAAAATATTTAGTTACCCCTGGAACTGCAATTGGATAAAATCCATCTGCATTTGGTAATACTGGAGGTGCTGCATTAAAGTCATATACTTTTGGATGTATATCAATACCTGAATTAATTGCCTTATCCCACTCAATCATTTGACCGCTATACGTAGCCATACGACCCATAATTGATGTCATGGTACTTTTAGCACCATTTTCAGCATCTGCAAATTTATATTCCCCTTTTGCAATAGCTGCGAATAATTCATCATGCTCATTTTGATATGGATCTGGTTCTCCTTTTTTAGCAAACTGGAAAAGTACTTTTCCGCCATGGTCAACAATCTTTGCTGCACCACATTGAATTTTACCTTTTGTACCTATAAATAATTCATCCACCTTACTCATGGTGCCTGGTATATGTCTACATTGGCTATTTAAAATAGAACCATCTGCATAATGGTATTCAACAAAATGATGATCAAAAATTTCACCATGCTCCTTGCCATTACGTACCTGTCTTCCACCAAATCCTTGTGCTTTTACTGGATATCCTTCTTTAAACCAGTTAATCACATCCAAATTATGAATATGTTGTTCATTGATATGATCACCACATAACCAGTTAAAGTAATACCAGTTACGCATTTGATATTCCATTTCTGTTTGGCCTGCTTTACGCGGACGCACCCAAACACCATCATTATCCCACCATGCTTGCATGGAAGTGATTTCTCCAATCAAATCTTTTCTTTTGAAAAGTTCGCGATAGGAATTTTGATAATGTCTTTGTAACCCAACCACAACGTTTAATTTTTTTTGTTTTGCGATTGCTGCAATTGCTAAAACTTTTTGAACACCTGCAGGATCAGTAGCTACCGGCTTCTCCATAAACACATGCTTGCCTTGTTTAATCGCCTCTTCAAAATGAATAGGTCTAAATCCTGGAGGCGTTGCTAATATGACTACATCTGCTAATGCAATTGCTTTTTGGTAGGCATCAAAGCCAGTGAATCTGCGCTCTTCAGGCACATCCAATCTTTTACTTATATCACCGATACCATCATTAATTTCTTTGGTTAATGCTTTATGACAATTATCAAGATTGTCTTTAAAGGCATCTGCCATTGCAACAATTTTTACATTTTGTTTGCTTGAAATTGCTTGCATCGCAGCACCTGTGCCACGACCACCGCAACCAATAACTGCCACTTTTATTACATCATCAGCGCCAGAAAAAAAGTTTGCTTTTGATAACATGGGCATCGCCATTAACCCTCCCGCAATTAAGCTGGTATCTTTCACAAAAGTTCTTCGTGAAGGGTTGTTGTTTAAATCCTTGTGCATATTATATATTTTTTAAATTTAAAGAATACCCCAATATTAGCGGCATCGTTACTTACTTGTAAGTTAAAAAATTATTCGATAAAAAGGTAAGTTTTGAAGAATTCATTTATCTCCTGTTCTGAGGGTTGTACTAGGGGCCTGACCAATCTAATTCCAATATTTTTCGCTTCCGTAAGCCACCATTTACTTTTGGGTATTTGAGGGTCTCTTTTATTCCAAGCCGGATCAGAATGAAAGCGGTTGGCCGATCTTAATTCAATCGCAGATTCGGAAAAACCACCACCCCGCACTGATTTCGGATATTTTTTATTATTGGCTACAGGTATGCTATCTATGGATTTATAATCGGAATAAGCATTGGGGGTGTAATGGTTCAAAGTCCACTCCATTAAATTACCCAGCATATCATATAAGCCCCAAGCATTGGGAAGTTTTTGTCCCACCTTATGAAATTTATCCTCACTGTTTTTTACATACCACGCATATTTTCCTAGTAACGCAGGGTCATTCCCAAAATAATATGCGGTTTGTGTACCTGCCCTACAAGCATATTCCCATTCCGCTTCCGTAGGTAGGCGATAAAATATTTTTGTCTTTTCATATAACCATCTGCAATACATGATCGCAGTTCGTTGCGACATACTATTTGCTGGATAGCCACCTTCCTTTCCCATCCCCCAACTTAAATCAACATATTGCGCACTTGGTCTTGTAATAGCATCAGCATTTATATTTTGACTGGTAGCTTCATCTTTTAAAAACACATCTAATTCATCACGGGTAACTTCATAAGCACCCATCCAAAATGCAGCAACTTGGATTTCTTTTTGTGGACCTTCGTCTGCCTTCCTATTTTTTTCAGTTGCCTTACTGCCTATTATAAATTTTCCTGCTTGTATCGGAACCATTTTAAATGCTAATATTGATCCTTCTATTTTTTGTTGGTATGGAACAAAAGTTGGATTGCTATTTTGTGCGTTATTGCTACAAAAAATAAGTAAAAATAGGAGTGTTGTGGTTATTAATTTCACTGTAGAATATTTGAAAATTTAAGTTAATAATTATTTTGTAAAATAGGGGATATTATTGTTTTTCTTGTATGAGCGGTGCTTCCCAATATTGCTCAAATCCCTTAGTGGTATAGGGTTGTATGCGATTGTTTCTAAATTCTGTAATTAGCAGTTCTGCATGCATGGTAGTTGCTAATTTTTTTGCTTGGTTAATGGGTAGTATACTACATGCCGTGGCCAACCAATCTGCTAGCGCACCATCTTTTGCAATAACCGTAACATTTCTGAGCGAGCTTACTCCATATCCAGTTGCAGGATCAATAATATGAGAATATTTTTTTCCATTGTGTTCAATAAATTGATAAACATCGCCCGAGGTGGCTACCGACAAATTATGTAATTGTAATTTTTCAGGCAACAGGTCCTCGGCTTGCTCTGGTTTATTCACGCCAACGATCCAACCTTTTTTATTCGGTGGCGCATCCCCCAACACAATATCACCACCCGCGTCCACGATACTTTCTGTGATGCCTTCCTTTTTTAAATAGTCAACTACTTTTTGTGCAATATACCCCTTACCAATACCACCAAAATCAAGTTGCATTCCTTTCGCTGATAAGTAAATGCTATGGTCTATATTATTTATTTGTATTTTATTAAAATTACATAGTAATAAATTACTTTTTATTTGTGCTTGCGTTGGAAATATTTTCGATCGTCTAGCAATTCTCCACATCTGCGTAAGCGGCCCCATGGCTATATTATAGGCGCCATTACTTTTAATAAATGCCTCTTTTGATAGATTTATTAACTCCCACATAAGTGGGGAGGTCCTATTTTTAGTCATGCCAGCATTTTTATTTATTCGCGTAAGCTCACTACTTGAATCGTAATTGCTGAAAATATGATTCAATGAATCAATTAATTGAAAGCAAGCTTTTGCTTGCTTATTTGCGACTAAGCTATCCGGTGCATAAAAGATAATATTTAAGGGGGAGCCCATTTTTTGTTCAGAAAAACTAAACCTTGCTATTTGCGCATTGGAAGTGAAACTAACCAATACAATAACTGCTAAAATAATGCGGCGAAAATTATAAACTAATGCGTACAAACTTGTTGGTATTGATTCTAATACCTAAATTTAAGCTATAAAAAAATACGATACTATGGAAAGGAGAAATTTTTTAAAACAAAACATGTTAGCAACAGGTGCATTATTGGGAACGACTGGTTTGTTAGCTTCAAATACAAATAATGTTGCAAAAAAATATTCAGTGATGGAAAATACTTCTCCATTTAAATGTAATTATGCAATACATGATGGCATGTTTAAAAATACGGCGGGTCCTGATTTTATTGAACAAATAAAATATGCGCATAGTATGGGTTTTAGGAGTATTGAAGACAATGGCATGATGGGGCGTACTCCTGAAATGCAACAAAAAATTGGAGACACTTTGGCTTCCTTAGGGATGAATATGGGTGTTTTTGTCGTTGCCTTTTCAAGCAATGATAAAATAAATTTAACCACAGGTTCACAGGAGTGGAGAGATAAATTTGTGCAAACCTGTAAAGAATCTGTTGAAGTAGCTAAAAGATGCAACGCAAAATGGATGACTGTAGTTCCAGGAAATTTTGATCGCAAATTACCCATTGATATACAAACTGGAAATGTAATTGAAGGATTAAGACCTGGCGCGGAAATATTAGAAAAAAATAATTTAATCATGGTGTTAGAGCCATTGAGTGATACGCCTGAATTATTTTTACGTCACTCTGACCAAACCTACGCGATATGTAAAGCTATTAATAGTCCTTCTTGTAAAATTTTATTCGACATGTACCACATGCAAAAAAATGAAGGTAATATTATCAATAATATAAACAGATGTTGGAATGAAATTGCCTACTTCCAGATTGGCGATAACCCTGGACGTAATGAACCTGGTACTGGCGAAATGAATTATAAAAATATTTTCAAACACATTAGCGGCAAGGGTTATAAGGGAGTTTTAGGCATGGAGCACGGCAATGCAACCAAGGGGCCTGAAGGAGAAATGGCTTTAATTAAAGCTTATCGCGACGCCGATAGTTTTTAAAATTAGCATGATTATTTAAAATTCGCATCGCATAAAAATAATGGGGATGCGCGGAAGCGCATAGTTATTATTGATGCGCTTATTTGTATTATCGTAATTGGCATAAACTATATTTTTTCTATCAGTTACATTTTGAATATCTGCACCATAGCTCCAGGTACTTTTGTTTTTATTTTTTTTATAGCTAAAGGAAAGATCTGTTCTCCAATAATCTGGGTATTGGGCACTATATAATTTTGTATAATCTAAGATAGTGGTTGACCTAGCTATAGATTCTTTTAAATTGATGGGGGTATAACAATTTCCGCCCCTTAGCAAATACCTAATGTTTATTGAAATACTATTATTTTTTTTCAATTTAAACTCCTTCCCAATAAGCACGTTGCCTGCATAACTATTATTATAAATAGTGTTGTACCATATTTTATTTTTATTCTGATATTTTGAATCAAATAGGGACGCAGTAATTAAATAGTAAAAGTTTTTCGAATAAAACTTTTCAATGGTCAATTCGATTCCTTTATTTTTCCCTAAACCGGAATTTTCTAAAACATTCAATGGAATACCGCCGCTTGTGTTTAAAATGGAATAAGTGCCATTGTAGGCTGTATCAATAGGGACACGCGTTAAGTTTTGAATATAAGCTTCTAGCTTTACCTTGGTTTTATCATTTATTTTTTGTTCATAAGAGGCAACATAGTGAAATGCACTACCTGGATTTATATTTTTATTGGGCTGCGTGAAACTACCATTAGTCGCATATTTTTTAAATAAATATACGGATACAGGCTCTAATCGGCTATGCACCCCAACGCCTGTTGAAAAAACGCCACCCCATTTATTTTCAATATTTAATGCCCATCTTGGTTCTAAGGCAGTTGCATCATTTAACAAAAACTTATATTGATGTACCCCAATTGTCGTTTTAATCTTTGAACTTAATTTAGCTAATAATTGTGCATATGCTTGAAAAAAATGAGTGCTTCCGTCATCATTTAAGTAGTTAAATAAAACATTTTTAGTACTTAAGCGGTTATCTTTTAAATTGTAAGATAAATCACTTAGCACAATTCCTGATTCTAGTGTAAGTCTATTGTTGAATTTATAAGTGAACGCACTTGAAAATCGTAAGGAGGGGTATTTGTATATTAATTGGCGGGTCACCAAACCATTCAGTCCACCTGACATATTCTGTTTTAAATTTTCTTGAGATTGATAGCTGATCGCTAAAACATTTTTAAAAAATACTTTTCGAAATGAAATTTTATGATTTAACCCGAACACATTCAAACTTCCTTTATCAATATTTTTTTCAGTTAAAGTTGTTTGATCCGTCTCGTCATTACCCATTAATCCCCATATGGAAAATACGCCGTTCTTTTTTGTAGGCAAGTCAACCGTAAAATTTAGATCTCTAAAGTTTGGGTTGTAATTATTAGTATTTAAATTAATAATATTACTACTCAATAATAATTGTAAAGTGGAATACCTTCCGGCAACACGATAGGAACTACCCGATTTACCAATCGGTCCTTCCATGCCAAAATCTAAACCAATTAAACTTAATTGCCCGGTGAATTCAGTTTTTTGGTTATTGCCTCTTCTAAAATTTAAATCAAAAACACCGGATAACCCATTTCCAAAATTTGCGGGAAAGGCGCTGGTCATAAAGTCAGATTTTGCCAAACTAAAAGCATTAATCATGGATACAATACCACTCGTTGAACCTTGTCCATCCGTAAAATGATTGGGGTTGGGTATTTCAATGCCTTCTAAGCGCCAAAGTAGTCCCCGAGGCGAATTACCTCTTATGACAATTTCATTATTATCATCAGATCCTGCATTGCTAACCCCAGCAAATGCTAAGGCCATTCTAGCTGGATCCTGGAATCCCCCGGCATATCTTACCGCTTCTTGTGGACCAAACTGGCGTGTGCTAACTAAGGCAAATGGGTTATGAAATTGTTCCTTGTTTTTATTACTACTTACTATGACTTCTTTCAAAATGGTCACATCCTCTTCCAACTCAATATCCAATATTACTTCCTTTCCACTATTTAGCTCAATGCCATTAACTAAGGTACTTTGATATCCTACTTTGCTAATGACTAAATCATATTTTCCAATGGAAATTTTTTTAAAACTAAATTTTCCATTACTATCTGATATTGCAATTAGTTTTAAATCTTTTATTATTACAGATGCATCCGCTAACATATTTTTAGTTTGCCGATCAACGATGGTTCCTCTTAATTGCTGCGTAAAATTTTGACTCCAACAAAAATTAGATATAATACTTATGCATATAAGCAATAATGTAAATTTTTGTTTTTTCATATTAAGCTAAGTGAAATTATAATTAACGAAAAGATGAAGCAAAAAGCATTCTTGCATTTAGAAGTCAGCAATTCAATTTAATAAATTACAACTTATATTTTTTTATTTGTTGGTGCATTATCTTAAACCAAATTGGAGGGAATAAAGATAATAAAATCATACCAGGATAACCTGTGGGCATTTGTGGTGCGTTATCAAAACTTCTTAAAATTTGATATTTTCTTGAAGCTAAGTAATGGTGATCGCTATGACGACTTAACTCAAACAACATTAATCTGCCAATAATATGATTGCTGTTCCAGCTATGATGCGGCTGCACGCGTTCATATTGCTCGGCACCCGTTGGGGTTCGTGATAATCCATAATGCTCAATGTAATTAACGGTCTCCAATAACAATCCGCCCATTAAAGCCGCAACTACAAATAATATAGCACTCATTCCTCCAAAAAAATAATAGATCCCGATCACAAATAATAATTGTATTATTTGAAATAGTAGCATTTCATTTTGTAAAGACCACCAATGCTTTCCCTTTTTTTCTACCTCCTCATTTGCTATTTTCCAGGCACTGAGGTAAGTGCCAATTAATGTTTGAATCCAAAAGGCATAAACGGATTGATTATACTTAGCCGTACTTGGATCATGGGGTGTAGCAACATGTTTATGGTGTCCTTTGTTGTGTTCAATAAAAAAATGCATATATAGGCTAGTGAGTAATAACATTTTTGCAAATGTTTGCTCCATTTTATTTACACGATGCCCTAGCTCGTGTGCTACATTAATGCCAAAAGTGCCACAAAGTAATCCCATACTCATCACCCTGCCTGCAATATCAATATTACTTACTTGCGCTTGTTTTAATGAGCCGAAAAACACCCATAATGAATAATATTGCATAAGTACTGCTAGGTATAAAATATAATCATAGGCCTTATTTTTTTTAACCAAGGCCTCCTCAACTTCATCTAAATTGCTCGGATCGGCTTTTATGAATAGTTCAGCAAATGGGATTAAAAAAAAAGTATATAATAAAGGTGTCCAACAAATTAGCCCATTCCCATTAAACGAAAGTAGGGATAGTATATATAATACAAATGGTGTAAAGTATTTAAACGATTTCAATGAGTTGATCATTCCATTAATTTAAGTAAATATCAGCAATTTTATGCGCTTCATTTATTGGGTCACCCTCATTGCGATTGGTTAATAGGATGATCATCAATTTTTGTTCAGGGAATAAAAGTATTTGGTTTCTAAAGCCGATAGAACTTCCACCATGATGCGGATGCGTTATGTTTTTATAATCTTCTATATGCCAACCATAGCCGTAATCTATGGACGCGCCACTGTTTAATTTTTTTCGACTCCATGCTTGGTTTTGCATTTCTGATCCTAATAATTTAAAATTCCATAATGCTTTAATCCATTGGGTCATTTCAATCGTATTGGTATAAATACCGCCATCTCCCAATACTGCACTAGTTAAGCTTTGATCAGTTTCCACCCAGCTGCCATTGTCCAATGAATAGCCAAATGCGCGATTAGGTATGGTTGATTTACCCGCTTCAAATGCAACACTATTTTTCATTTTTAATGGCTTAAAAATGTTTTCTTTTAAGAACAAACCATAATCTTGTCCCGATATTTTTTCTACAATCAATGCCAGTATTGCATATCCAGTATTACTGTATTTATATTGTGCGCCTGGTGCAAAGTATAATCCATTGGCTTTATACATTAATTGCAGGCAATTCGTATCATGCAATTGCATCACTTGTGTAGCAGGCATTAAATCCTCGTAGTCCATTAACCCTGATGTATGGGTTAAGAGGTGTTTTATTTTTATATCTTTTCCATAAGCAGGAAATGAGGGAAAATATTTTGTTAATGGGTCTTCTAATTTTATTCTACCTTTTTGAACCAATAATAAAATTGACATTGCTGTAAACTGTTTTGTTACTGATGCTAATCGAAAATTTGTGTTTTGGGTAATTTTTTCTTGGGTAGAAACATTGCTTACGCCATATCCTTTTTTAAATACAATTTTATCATCCTTAAAAACAAGTACACTTGCACCTGGCTTATCTGAGGATTGGTAAGCGGACATTATGTCATCAATACTTTTTTCTTTCATTAACATGCCACTTGACTTGCAAGAGGCAAATGAAATAACAACTACCCCATAAATAAAAAGCGAACTTTTTAATTTATTTACCATTTGAATTTAATTTTAATAATGCTTGCTGTGTTTCTAACACTGCTTTTTCTGTTTGTTTGGTTGGGGGCATATCTGTATGAACCAGAATCTCAAACAGTGTATTAAATTTACGAGCAATTTCTGGAAAATTGACCATACTTTTTTTACGACCTTCGTAACAAATTACGGATAAATCATGTTGCTTTTGTAACTGTGCAATAGGCGTTTTGACACGCGGATCCATTTTTATGGATAAATTTTGGGTATATACCTTGCCTTTCACGCTTAATTTAACCGTATAATTACCTGGCATTACCCAAGGGGCAGTCGCATTTGGGGCGGTATTGTGTATTACAGAGGTCATTGGATATTCCACAGGCACATTCAAGGGATTGTATTTCATATCCCATAAAAAACGGTGGGCTCCTTTACTTGCAGCTAATATTTGTTGCGGACGTATCCAATATAATGGAATATTCACAGCAGGAATACTATATAATGTATCCTTATTGCTGAAACGTCGAATTAGGGTGCCTTTGTCATTGAATACTTCTAATTGTACCAGCTCCTCATTATTATTCAAAAAGTAATCAATGTCTGCGCCATCTGGAGGATTTTCTCCTGCTGGTTCTTCCGGTGGTAGTGGCGTATCCGTATTCATATTCCAACGAATACGCATTGCTTGTTGTGGCTTGTATAAAGTAGTTTCTTTTTGTGCGTTTACTTTTAATTGACGAAGCGGCGTGATATTATCTAAAATCCAAAAACTACGACCATGCGTCCCAATCACGATGTCATCATCTTTAATGACTAAATCTCGGATGGATGTTGCAGGCATGTTTAATCTTAATGATTGCCAATTTTCACCTGCGTCTAATGAAAAATAAACTGCATTTTCTGACCCTGCAAATAATAATCCTTTTCTTATCGCATCTTCCCTTACCGTATTGATAGGTTCATTCGGCAAGCCGTTAATTATTTTTTTCCATGTAGTACCACCATCTGTTGTTTTATAAATATGTGGTGTCATGTCATCACATCTTATTCTATTCACTGCTACATACGCGGTATTATTATCAAATCTACTTGCATCAATCATGGAAACCTTGCTCCAAGAAGTAAGGGTAGATGGTGTAATATTTTTCCAATGCTTACCGCCGTCTTTGGTAATATGAATTAAGCCATCATCAGTACCAGCCCAGATTGTATTGATGTCTTGATAGGAAGGCGCAAGAGCATATACCACACCACGACGTGCCATTGTTTTTACATCAGGGGTATTAAAGATGCCCACGCTTTCAGGAATATCATAAGTTTCTCTGGTTAAATCAGGACTAATTTGTTCCCAGGTATCACCGCCAGTGGTTGTTTTAAAAATTACACTACCTGCAAAAAATAAAGTTTTATTATCTACTGGTGAAAAAAGTACGGGTGCCGTTCTAATGAATCTCACCTTTCCTGTTCTTACTGGTTCAGGTGAAATATTTTGTACCTGCCCGGTTAACTTATTATACTTGGTGATTTTGCCACCATAAATTATATTAGGATCTAATGGATCAGCGGCAATATATCCATATTCTTCAACGCCAACGGGATGCCATTCCCTAAAACTAATATTACCATCGTTTGAGCGTGATGCAATTCCAATGGATCCGCTTTCTTGTTGCCCCCCATATACATTATAAGGGAAAGCATTATCAGTACTCACATGATAAAATTGCGCAGTAGGTTGATTGTACCAACTAGAGTATGTTTCACCACCATTCACCGTAATGGTTCCTCCTTGATCTAATCCAATGGCAATAATATTTGTATTGTTGGGGTTAATCCAAATTCTGTGATAATCATCGCCACCTGGCGCACCTTTAATTCCTTCCCAATTTTTTCCGCCATCTACTGATTTCCACATTACCACATTTGCTGAGTAAACAATATTTTCATTTTTTGGATCTGCTTTTACTTCAGCAAAATCTGCACCTCTTCCCCATAATCTACCATCTGAAGTTAATAGGTACCAAGATTCTCCGCCATCATCACTGCGATAAATACCACCATTTTTTTCAGCATCAACTGTCGCATACATTCTTTTAGAATTACTAGGCGCAATGGTAAAACCAATACGGCCTAAACCATCTTGTTTTGTAGTAGGCAATCCTTTGGTAATTTTTTTCCATGTATTTCCACCATCTATGGATTTGTATAAGCCACTTGGTTCGCCATTCCATGCACCATTTTCCCAAGGGCCTTGTCGCGCCGACCAAATGGTTGCAAAAACGATGTTCGTATTATTTGGATCAATACCTACTTGAACAGCGCCGGTGTTCTCGTCAATGTATAAAACTTGTTGTAAGGTTTTACCGCCATCTAAACTTCGGTAAACGCCACGTTCTTTATTAGGGCCATAAGGATGGCCTAGTGCTGCTACAAAAATTCTGTTTTCATTATAAGGATCAATACTGATGCCTCCTATTTGTTGTGCATCAAACAATCCCATATTTTTCCAAGTTGCACCCGCATCTGTTGATTTATATAAACCGTTCCCAATAGATAAATCAGGACGCTGAATTCCTTCACCACTTCCTACGTATACCACATTTGGATTGGAAGGGGCCACAGCTACATCACCTACGGAGCTTGTATTTTCACTATCAAAGATGGGTTTCCATGTATGCCCGTAGTCATTTGTTTTCCATACACCACCATTATTCACACCAATATAGAACACATTGGGTTGGGAGGCAACACCAGAAACTCCAACAGTTCGACCGGCACGGTGCGGGCCAATATTTCGATATTTTAATCCTTGCAATAAAGAAGGATCTACGACCTGCGCATTTATTGTTGTTACAAAAAACAAATTTGCTACTATAAATCCGATACTTTTTATCATTGTAAAAAAACTAATTTTTGTACGCATGCCATTTTATTTTTAAAATATAAATAATTATTTTTTTATTTCACTTGTATTCATTTCCCAATCATCTGTTCTGAAAAGATTAATAGGTAGTCCTTCTTTGCTAAACAAATTTGGTCTTGCCGTATTGTTAAATGCAAATCGAACGGCAACCGGGGATTTTATATTTTTATTGAAAACCACTACTTCATTGTTTTCAATTTTTGCTTCAGCAGGATAAAACATTTTATCAGCTCCGGCAATTTCAAAACAGGTAATTTCATTTCCTTTTGCAACAATACCATTGTTCGTATTTGTAAATTGAATTCTTATTTTATCTTTTTCAATTTTATGAGAAGTGTATAATGGACTTTCGCAAACAATTTGGTTATAACCATAGGTTTTATTAAGTGCTAAATTTGCAAGGCGCTCAGCTACTTCTTTTTTTAATATAGGGTGAATATTGGTGGTATCAGGAATTAAATCTGAAATAACAACCATGCCTGTATTTGGAAATGCAGCAGCTTTGGTTTGCGTTTCCCTTAGTAATGCACCAATATTTTTATTACCATAAGTATAGGGCGCAATTTGTACAAAGTAGAAAGGGAATTCTTTATTCCACTGTTGGCGCCAGGCATCAATCATGCCTGTGAATAATTTTTCATACGCATAATAAGTTTGCGTATTACTTTCCCCTTGGTACCAGATCGCACCTGCAATTGTATAATTTGTTATTGGATAAATCATTGCGTTGTATGCAAGTCCGGTTTTATAAGGCCACCAGTCTGTTGGTTTTAAGGCGTCCGCCCCTTTTTTTATGATTTGATCATTATTGATGACATAATCAGGTGCCCATGTTTCAGCAGGTGTGCCGCCCCAATTTGAATTAATTAAACCTATTGGGCAATTTAATTTTTCAAATAAATTTTTTCCGTAAAAATAGCCAATGGCACTAAAATGAATCATCTCTTCGGGTGTACACACCATCCACTTACCTTCAACATTATCCTGTGGGAATGCAGAAGTTGATTTAGGCACATAAAAAAAACGAATTTTATTATTGGTTGCATTAGGCGCTTCTTCTTTGCTTTGAGGTAAATTCTGATCGCCAGACCATTCCATATTACTTTGACCACCACAAAGCCATACTTCTCCAATTAATACATCCTCTAATTTAATCGTATTGTTTCCTTTTATTGTTATTGCATAGGATCCACCTGCTTCTGGCGTTTTTATTGAAGTGATCCATTTTGCGTCTCTGCCTGCAACCACTTTATAAGTAGTGGTATCCCAACTTACTTTTATGGTGATGCTTTCGGCAGGGGCTGACCAACCCCATAACTTAACAGTTGACTTTTGTTGTAATACCATATGCGATCCAATGATATTTGGTAATCGCACATTTGCTTTGCTTGCAATGGTTGCAAAACAAAAAAGGGAAATCATTAAAAGTTGCTTTTTCATTATTTTTATTTTTATTTATTCCACCAATACGTAAACTTTAATACTACCGCTCTATTTTTCACAAATACAGGCCCTATGTAATAGTTGTCAGTGTATACAATGAACAAATCTGAAACAGGCTTGTATCTCCACTGAAATCGCGTATTGAAGTTAATGTTTTTTGTTTGTTCGTTGTATTGAAAAAAGGTAGTTAAAAACAGCTTATTACTAAAAGTGACATCTATTTTTGGACCTAGTAATAAAAAGTTGTTATTTCCCCAAGGACTGGGTAGTTGTATGTGATTATAGGTGCTTGAAAAATCAATATTTACGTAAGGTTGAATACGATAACCTAGGTTTCCGGAGATACTTAATAAATTTCCATTGGCATAATAACCACCTACTCTTGTGGATAGGCTATAAGTTAATATATTCTGTGGTGGAGATATCCAGTCAAATCCAATATTTGTCCATTCGTGCCTTGTTCCTTTTTCTAAAGGAAGCTTTCCAATGCGCGTTGGATCAAAAGGGGATAGTAATTCTACAAATGTGTTTTGCGCAACCGCTGATAAAGTGCTTTTGTCCCTGTAACTAATTAAGTAAATGAACGTATTACTATAGTCGGTTGTAATAAAATTATTATTGTAATAATAAGTGGAAGTGAACTGTGGACCGTGACTTAAAATTGATCCGCTTTTAGGAAAAAATAAACGTGTTATGCTCGGATTAAATTTTATATAATTATTTCTAGGAACATAACCTACCTCAGCATTATAGTTTTCGCCAACAATTTCATGTTGCCAAGACAATATCCATTTGCGTTGGCTGTATTGAAAATTAGCTGCGTTTAAAAAATCTTTACCAGTAGAATTTGGGGTAAATGATTTTATAAAAATGGTTTTCCCTGAAAATGTATTATTGGGTGGCGCTAAATAATATTCAAAACCAATATTTCTATTAAAAGCAGTACCGTCGTGCTTATAAACGCAATTGCAACCACCTGCTTCATTTGTTTTTCCATTAAATGCTAATGCAGTTCTGTCAATATAAAATAATTCAATACTTGATTTTTTAAATAATTTTCTTTGAAGCGCCATCACTGTAAAGTTTTGACTCGCCAAATTAATATCATCATTGGCTGTTGTTTTAATGTCCATTAATCCCATCCGCCAATTTTTGTCAATACGACCACTTAGTCTTGCACCAAAATCTATATCTGTATTTAATCCAATGCGTCTTGAGAAAAAAGGACGTGTATTCGGAAATCCTAAATTTGAAAACAAATCAGCGTTCTCTAAAAAAAACTGCCTGCGCTCAGGAAAAAATAATTCAAAACGACTAAGATTCGTAACTTGACGATCCACTTCCACTTGTGAAAAATCGGGATGCAAAGTTAAATCCAAATTTAGGGAGGAGGATAAACTTATTTTTGCATCCAAGCCTGCATCTTTTCCAACTACGCTTGCTTGTGTAATTTTTTGACCAGCCGCATTGGCATAATCTTTAGCAACACTTGTTTTAAAATAAGGGATGAGTGAAAAATTATTTTTTGTAGTTGGTGGTGGTGCGTCCCAAACCAATACCCCAGCATAAGATAGGGAAGCTGTTGGAAATTGCCTTGGCACTGGCGCCCATGCAGATTTCTCGGTACTCTTTAAATCATTTCTACTAAAATTAATACCCCACTCCATTTTACCTTCTTTATATCTAATGGACGTAAAGGGAATGGCTGCTTCAATGATGTATTTATTTTTATCTGAGGTACTACCTGTGGTCCATTTATTATCCCAGTTTAAATCGACACTTCCCCCATCAAACATGGTTCCATCCCATTGCGCGCCAGTGGCATTCACCCCAAAAGCAAATCCACTATTCATATCACCATAAGTATCCATAAAAACAATGAAATTGTCATTTTTTCCAAATGCCCAATCCCTTTTTAATGATTCAACAACATCAATGCCGTCACCATTTTTATAACATATTGCGATCAGGTATAAATTATTATCATCGTAAGTCATTCTAACCTCGGTCTTAATTTGGGCCTTGCTGGTGTCCATGGGTAACACCATATTAAAA
>Ga0209596_1001681_pt1 | contig 18777 bp, 20 predicted proteins | sample M_130807_MF_Meta_FD_187314 | JGI IMG/M metagenome (GOLD analysis project Ga0209596, IMG submission 187314) | Freshwater microbial communities from Lake Montjoie, Canada to study carbon cycling - M_130807_MF_MetaG (SPAdes) (version 2) | ecosystem: Environmental > Aquatic > Freshwater > Lake...
GATGCGCGAAGATAACATGTTGAATGAAACAGCTGCCAACGCAACAGGCGCAGCAATCGGAACATATGACCCCATACTGATTTCTTTGGTTCGTCGTTCACTTCCAAACTTGATGGCATATGATGTCTGCGGCGTTCAGCCAATGACAGGCCCAACAGGCTTAATCTTCGCCATGAAGTCATCGTACACATCACAGGGTGGATTCGGTGGTTCAGGCACAGAAGCGTTATTCAACGAAGCTGACACGGATTTCTCAGGCACAGGCACACATGCTGGTTCTGACCCAGTAGCCGCTTCTGGATATACAACAGGTCTTGGCATGGCAACGGGAACTGCTGAAGCAGTTGACCCAGCACAAATGGCATTCTCAATCGAGAAGACCACTGTGACAGCCAAGTCACGTGCATTAAAGGCTGAGTACACAGTAGAACTTGCACAAGACTTGAAGGCAATTCATGGTCTTGATGCAGAAGGCGAATTGGCCAACATTCTTTCACAAGAAATTCTTGCTGAAATCAATCGTGAAGTCATTCGTACCATCTACAAGACAGCAAAGGCGGGTGCTGCTTCAACAGCAACAGCAGGAACATTCGACCTTGACGTTGATTCAAACGGTCGTTGGTCAGTGGAACGTTTCAAGGGCTTGATGTTCCAAATCGAGCGCGATGCAAACGTTATCGCACAGCAAACACGCCGTGGCCGTGGTAACTTCATCGTTTGCTCGTCAGACGTTGCAGCAGCATTGGCAATGGCTGGCAAGCTTGATTACACGCCAGCTTTATCATCGAACGATGGTCTTTCATCCGATGACACAGGCAACACATATGCCGGCATGTTGAATGGTCGTTACAAGGTGTTCATCGACCCATATTCAGCAAACACGAACTCAGCATCACAGTTCTTAGTCGTTGGTTACAAGGGAACAAATGCTTATGACGCAGGCATCTTCTACTGCCCATATGTTCCGTTACAGATGGTTCGTGCCATTGACCCAACAACGTTCCAGCCGAAGATTGGCTTCAAGACACGTTATGGCATGGTCTCAAACCCATTCGTAACAACAGATGGTTCAAGCAACGGTACGGCAGACGGCAGCACATTCACAGCTAACACAAACCATTACTTCCGTCGCATGAAGGTCACAAACCTTCTCTAAGATGGTAGGGTGGAAATAAAAAAAGAAAAGGGAGAGTCCTTCACGGGGCTCTCTCTTTCCTTTTCCGCTAGCATTAGCAGCAGTTGTATTCTATTCGGTCTTGCACAGTGTATAAATACTTTAAGCAGTATTCAATGAGTTTTAGTTATTATTCACTGTAACCCAACATAGTAAATGTACCACGTTGTCAAGTGCTGGTCAAGTAGGTTTGTGTAACATCTTTTACCAATCATTATGTCTATTACAACAACAAAAACAGATATACCCGAAATACAATGGGTGAATCGCCAACCGGAGCAAATGAATTATTTGCGTCCAAGCGGTTTCCGTTTCCTTATTCAGGGGTTGCCCCAAGTTACATATTTTTGCCAAGCAGCCAACATCCCTACAATAAATTTAGGGGTTGTCACACAGTACACCCCGCTGATTGATATTCCCCGTCCTGGCGAGAAACTTCAATTTGGTGAATTAACTATCCAATTTTTAATTCAAGAAGATATGCAAAATTACAGTGAGTTATATAATTGGCTCATTGGGTTAGGGTCTCCAGAGAATTCCTATCAATTCCAACAAAGAACCTCGGAACAAGCATATCGGGATTCCACCATCAACACCGATGTTGGACCCAGTGGAGGGGGTGTAACAAGAAAATCCGACCTTGTGGATTATAGTGATGCGTCATTAATGGTCATGAGTTCAAATAACATTGCTGTGGCTCAAATGAACTTTAAAGATTGTTTTCCAATATCGTTATCAGGCGTGGATTTTGATATTTCAAATGGGCAAACACAATATTTCACAGCGTCAGCAGTATTCAAGTATACTTCATTCACCGTGGAAAGTTTATTATAACACTTGACAAACCATTCCCACTAGTGTATCTTATATAATGTAACCGTTATAGGGGTGATTATGAAACTGAATGATTTACAAGACATGTGGATTGAAGATTGCAAGATTGACCAAACAAATTTGGGAAGAGCTGCTGCCCGCGTTCCTGAATTGCATGCCAAATACCTAAAATTACTTACCACGGTTCGCCTTCAATTTCGAAAGGCTGACACCGACTATCTTCGTTTACGTAAGCTGAAGAATAGATATTATCGTGGTGAGATGACGCGCGAAGAATTAACAGAGCAGGGATGGGAACAATATCTTAATAATCGCCCCCTTAGAAATGAAATGGATGATTTCATTCAAACCGATGAAGATATGATTATCATGGTAGACAAAACCGAATATCTAAAAACCGTGATATACCAGCTGGAACAAATCATCAAAAGTATCAATAGTAGAACCTGGGATATCAAATCTAGTATTGATTGGGCAAAGTTTACCAACGGGGGAATGTGACGGTAACAGTTACCAAAAAAGATGAGGTGTATCTTCGGATTGATGCAGACCCATCTATTTTATTGGAAATGAATGATTTCTTCACATTTGCTGTTCCTGGAGCACAATTTAGCCCACAGTACAGGGCAAAGCTCTGGGATGGAAAAATCCGTCTCCTTAGTGTGTTCACCAAAGAGTTATATGTCGGATTACTGAAATATGTTCAAGAATTCTGCCGTATAAACGAATACACGTTCATTAACAATATTCCGGCGAATACCGTTGATATTTCACAGATTGACAGTTTTATTGAAACATTGAACTATCATTCCAATAGTAAGCCGATTGAAATCCGTGATTATCAAGTGGATGCAGTTCGTGAGACCATTCGCAACAATAGAACACTTCTACTTTCTCCAACTGCGAGTGGCAAGAGTTTAATCATTTACACAATGATTCGGTGGCATTTACAATATGCTCGCCGCCAACTCATCATTGTTCCCACCACATCATTGGTGGAACAGTTGTATGGTGACTTTGCCGACTATGCAACAAATTCAGATTGGAAAGTCTCGGAGTATTGCACTCGCGTCTATGCAGGGAAAGAAAAAATTACCGATTACCCCATAACAATATCCACGTGGCAAAGCATTTACAAAATGCCCAAAAGCTTTTTTGAAAACTTCGATGTCATTTATGGGGATGAGTGCCATTTATTCAAGGCGAAATCTTTGACATCCATTCTTCATAAGTGTACAAAGGCTCCGTTTAAAATTGGGACAACAGGAACACTTGATGGCACAAAAACTCATAAGTTGGTGCTTGAAGGATTGTTTGGACCTGTGCATACAGTGACAACAACAAAGAAGTTGATGGATGCCCAGCAATTGGCAAACTTAAAGATTTGCTGTATTCAGATGGATTATAGCAATGAAGAAAAGGACCTTACAAAGAAGTTCACATATCAACAAGAACTTGATTGGATAGTCACACATCCGAAACGAAACACCTTCATCAAGAATCTGGTGCTTGACCAAAAAGGAAATACATTGTTGTTATTTCAATATGTTGAGAAACATGGAAAGGTGTTGTATGAATTATTACAGGAAAAAGCCGCGGCGGGAAGAAAGGTGTTTTTCGTTCATGGTGGGGTAGAAGCTCAGGATAGAGAAAATGTCCGTGCAATTACCGAGACCCAAGAAGATGCCATCATTGTTGCGTCGTACGGTACATTCTCCACAGGTATAAATATTAGAAACCTCCATAACGTAGTATTTGCATCACCTACAAAATCACGCATCAGGAATCTACAAAGTATTGGTCGCGGGTTACGGCTCGGAGAACAAAAAGCAGTTTGTAAGTTGTACGATATTGGTGATAATCTTTCATGGAAGTCCCATAAGAACTTCACCTTGTTGCATTTAATTGAGAGAGTGAAGATATATAATGAGGAAGGATTTAATTACAAACTCATTACGGTCCCAATAAATGTCTAAAGCAGATGCAGGGTATTACAAAATTGTTAAATTAAAAACTGGTGAAACAATTCTGTGTACGATGGATGCTGATGTTAAATCAATATCAGCCGCATCATATCTTTTAATTAATGAACCCGTTCAAGTTATCCCCCACAAGGAAACACGCAAGGGGCGTCACATCGTTGGAGAATCGTTTCTTATGCGCCCATGGATTGGGTTGAGTGACAGTGAAGAATTTACAGTAAGTGTTGATGTTGTTATGACAATAGGGAATGTAAAAAGTGAAGTCAAACGCCAGTATGTTGATTATCTTACTCAAGCATCACATACGAGAGATGCAATATTACGGTCCGAAGCTGTCGATGACCTATTCCGAGAAATGTCACACGGTGAATTGAATATAGTTGATGTTGATTATGACCCTGTTTATGAGGATGACAATAATGAAAGCGAAGAACGAAAGTAAACACTACATTGATAACAAGGCATTTTTCCAAGCCCTTATTAATTACAAAGTATTAGTAGAAGAAGCAAAATCAACCGAGACGGAACGTCCCCAAGTTACCGATTACATTGGTGATTGCTTTATTAAAATTGCCAATCATTTGGCATATAAAAGTAATTTCATCAATTACAGTTTCCGAGAAGATATGATTCTCGATGCGATAGAAAATTGTTTAATTTACATGGATAATTTTGACCCCAAGAAGTCATCGAATCCATTTGCATACTTTACACAAATTACCTATTATGCGTTTATTCGGCGTATTCAGAAAGAGAAGCGCCATCTCCAAACCAAATACAAGTATATTGCATCATTAGATATTGATTCAATTATTCGTCAAGCCCATGACGAGGGAAACTATGATAACAGTTTCGTGAAATATTTAAAGTCACAGGCGGAAACTGCCGATAAAGAATTATCAGATAATAAGCAAGATAAGAAACTTCCTACCCGGAAACCAAAATATCTTCAGAAATTAGACCATGATATGCTTATCAACGAAGCTGACCACATAGATGTGCCACTCGTGGTTGATATTGATACTGGTATTCTAGATTTTGAATAGCACTTGACATTGACCACTCGGTAGTGTATACTTAGATAAATGATTAATGTGAGGAGGTTATATGCGAGTAAGATATTCGGAAATCTTTTATTCTTTTCAGGGCGAAGCCGAGTTAGCGGGTGTTCCCGCTGTGTGGCTTCGGTTGTTTGGGTGTAATTTAAATTGTCATGGATTCGGGCAAACCAATCCTACTGACCCATCAACATATGTTCTTCCCTATGAAACATTTGATATAACAACTATTAAAGATGTAAATCAACTTCCTGTGTGGTCAACCGGGTGTGATTCATCGTATTCTTGGTCCATGAGATATAAGAATTTAGCGCATGATGTTGAGATAACAGAACTTGTTGACCGCTTGGTAAAGGAAAACACAAGTACACAAAATCCCAATGGCAAGTTTACACACCCAGTAACACAACAACCTGTAATGTTGTGTTTCACGGGCGGCGAACCCATGCTACAACAAAAAGTTATCATTGAAGTGTTGCGTGAATTGGCAAAGAGAAACAATATGCCTAGAATCGTGACCGTGGAAACAAATGCAACGAAACCATTGTCTGATGGGCTTAAACGTTTTATTGCCGGCGAATTCCGAACATTGGGAGGAACGCGGTGGCATTGGGCAATGAGTCCGAAGTTGTTCACGGTGTCGGGTGAAGTGGATGCAGTCAATGAAAAAAATATTGGAGATTATGTCCTAACGTTGTCAACAAGTGTTCTAAAATTTGTGTGTAATGGTACACAAGACAATTGGAATGAACTTGACAAACACCTAGCTAGAATTAAATTACATTGTGAGCAGTTCATGCCGCCCGTTTGGATTATGCCGGTTGGGGCAACAAAAGATTCACAAGAACATCCTGATATTGCAAATTTATGTGTTGAGGCGATGCAACGTGGGTTTAATGTAGCAACGAGAAATCAGTGCGCGGTTTTTGGAAACATTATAGGGAGATAATATGAAATCACAGCAACGATATAACGCAGCAGCAATTCGTACCGCAATGGGAAAGTGTGACCCAGAACTAGGCGCGAGAGTGCATAAGCATCTTGCATCCTTGGGCGTGGAAACACCTTTCATTGAAACATCTGAATTTGCTGATAAAAAAGTAAAGAAGATTGAAAAACATTTCACTGAAATCATGAAAATTCTTGGGATGAATCTTACAGATGATAGCTTACAAGATAGTCCTGCGCGTGTTGCAAAAATGTATGTCAATGAATTGTTTTGGGGATTGGATCCCTCAATGTTCCCCAAGTGTACCGCCATTGAAAACAAAATGGGGTATGATGAAATGGTGTTGGAGCGTGACATCTCAGTGACATCATGCTGTGAGCATCATTTCGTGACAATTAGTGGTGTGGCGCATGTCGCATATATTCCCAAAAACAAAGTGTTGGGTCTTTCCAAGTTGAATCGTGTTGTGGAATATTTCTCGCGCCGTCCTCAGGTACAAGAACGGTTGGCAGAACAAATTTATCATGCACTTGCATTCATTCTTGAAACTGAAAATGTTGCAGTTGTCATTGATGCAGAACATTTCTGTGTCAAGGCGCGTGGTGTTCAAGACCCGCATTCCACAACAGTCACATCAAAGTTGGGGGGAGATTTTAAAACAAGTGCATCTCTACGTGCTGAGTTTATGCACCTTATGAAACGATAATATGTCACAACACCAGGTGATGCTGGATTTGGAAACAATGAGTACCGAATCGAACGCAGCAATTTGTTCAATTGGTGCTGTGAAGTTTACACCCGAACTTGGCATTGTAGACACATTCTATTGCACCGTTGACGCATCAGACTGTAAAAAACATGGGTTGAACATTTCTGCGAGTACCGTTGAATGGTGGAGTAGGCAAGATGTTAAAGTATTAGCAGCATTACGTGAAAATAATGTTCCTTTGATTGAAGCTCTTGTGAAATTTTCCCAATGGTACAAGGGAAAGTCATTGCTCACTTGGGGCAATGGTGCCGGGTTTGATAATGTTATTATCGAGAACGCATACAAAGCAGTTGGAATGAAACGTCCTTGGACTCCATGGGATGACAGATGCTATCGCACAATAAAGGATATGGTTCATATCACCGAAGATGAACGAGAAGGCGCCCATCATAATGCACTGGATGATGCCATTCATCAGGCAAATCATCTCGTAAAAATACTCAGGAGTTAATGTGGTTAAATTTGAATACGTTGCATCTGGGCTATCTTTTTTGCGAGTTAACTATTCTGATACTTGGAGTGGTGATATTTGTGATAAATTGAATGGCATTCTTGGTAATCTCCGAGGCAAACACAATCATGAGTTTTCCTTTCTGTATAATGCGTACACGGAAAAACATTTGGGAGAACCATTTAAGAATTCGTTCAGTGGAAAAGGCATCAAACAGGTTTATGCTGATTCTGGTGGATTGCAAATGGTTACATTGGGTAAAAAAGTAAAGCAGCCATTACAGCAATTACGCCAAGAAGTATATGAGAGTCAAGCAAAATATTCACACATGGCATTATCATTTGATGAAATGCCTATTACTGTAACAAGCAATGATGGTCGGTCTAGAGTATTAGATACTGAAAATAGATATTTCGATAGAACTGTATTTGAACATTGTGCGCGTCAATCAGGGAAAAACATTAAAGAACAAATTGAGACTTTTATTAAACATGGGTCTGGTGCCAAGCCAGTGTTTATTGTACATGGAGCTGATTGTGGTACATTTGTAAAGTGGGTTGAGTTGGGACTGGAAGAAATTCCTCAGGAGCTTCATGAATTTATTGGCGGGGTTGCTTTGTCTGGCGGTGGCATTGGGCATGATACTCTCCAAGATTGTAAGCGTGCTTTCTATTACACACAACTTCCCTTGTTTGGAAAAGTCAATCATTTGCATCTACTTGGCGTTGGCTCATTACGTAGACTCATCCCTTACCTATCATTTGTAAGTAGTGGTGTGTATAAAGATATCACCATCAGTTATGATAGTACGACACATACAAGTGGCGTTCAGATGGGAAGATATTATGATAGACATGGCGAATGGATTAATCCTGGCAGACATTTTGGGATTGATTATGTGAAAATTAACGAAGATATTAAGTTTAATCTTCCTGATTATAAAATTGATGATGAACAGTTTTGTGAGGATATGAATTTAAGTGTTCGCAAATATGAAACAAAATATGGGTCAATCAATCCTCCTATCATAGCATTTAATTCATTCTTTGTGTCTACTGTCATGAACTTCATTCGTCACGTGGATAGTGTCGTTCAAGATTACAACGAGATTTATAATTGGATGGGAGAAAACCAAGCAACTGCGTTAAACGCTCTTCGCAGTATAAAAACAATTGATGATTTCACACGATGGACACATGGCCCAGGCGCATGTCTCCCTAGCGCACCAGTTCGTGATGGCGCTCCATCTACACTTCCGGAGTTTGCATGAAGCGTGATTACTCAGATGGTATAAATGAAAACATTACATTTTACATTGGCACGGAAATTGAACATACACGCGCCCATGGGTTAAAAACATTGTTTGTTGTTGGACTCCAAGATGTAAAAATTATTGAACAACATGCAAAGACTCATGAGTGTTCACATATTTTCTTTGGAGCAAGTTGGAGTTTTGATGGAAAAAATCTCATTGAATGGCGCGACATGCTTGAGTATTTTCTGCGGAATTCCTATTTGGTTACGTTGGATGTGAAGTCTCGTTTCATTCAGGAATGCTACTTACTGAATTTACTATCACATGAGAAGTTTATCCCTCAAATTTGTGTTGCTGTTCCGAATGTCAAACAATGGGGGAACGCCTATATTAAGATAGATGATATCGATTTCCGGGCATCAAACGAGGGAGTATGGACTCATCCATTACACTCGTTGTTAACCGATGATGTTATGACCACGTGGGATGAATATAAAAACGATGTTATTATTCGGGAGGATTGTTAATGCTACAACGACACATTGAAGTTTCATTTCAGAAAGAAGGTGTTCACAAATATCCTGCCGCATTAACCGACCCCAAGTTAAAAGAGGTTGAGTTTCTAGGATATCCTCATCGTCATATGTTTCACTTTCATGTAAAACTTGAAGTGTTTCACAATGACCGCGAAGTTGAGTTCATTCTGTTTAAGCGTGAGTTAGAGAAATTTTATGAGACACGAATGAATCTTGATTTTAAATCATGTGAAATGTTGGCAGAAGAATTAATTCTTTTACTTCAGACACGGTATCCCGACAGAGACATCACAACTCGCGTATATGAAGATGGTGAAAATGGTGCTGTATTAGAATATAGTAAGCCATCATATCCAGCACAATCCGGGGTACGGGGGTGTTTATGAAAACGGTTTGGATAGTTCCCATTGAACCGATTGACCAACGCTATACAAAACAATGGTATGAGAATATTCCCGCAGACCTCACGGCGCGAGGTATCATATGTAAAACAATTGAAGGCGTTAGTGCTACGAATGATACAACATCTGGTGCATTTTTAAATTTCGCATTTACAAATGCCTACAAGGCATCACAGGTAGAAAACATTGCCAACTTATTTTCTACTGGTGTAATTAAAGCAAATGATAAGTTTCTTGTCACGGATGCGTGGAACTTTGCCATCACGGCCATTCGGTACATGAGTGATTTACTGGAAGTTCCTGTAGAGATTCATGGTGTTTGGCATGCGGGGAATTACGACCCCTCGGATATTTTAGGAATGAAAATGACAGGGGAATGGGCAAAGCATACTGAACGTGGGTGGTATTACGCATGTGATTACAATTACTTTGCTACAGACTTTCACAAGAAAATGTTCTTAGATAACTTACACATAACGAATAGCGACAAAGCAGTACGAAGCGGTCAATCACATTCACGCATAATTACTCCTTTATCGAAATATATAGCAGCGCCTAAAACAGATATGGTCGTATGGCCCCACAGATATAATGCAGACAAACAACCTGAAATTGCTGAACAATTAAATGTTCGTATAACACAAAAAGAAAATTTAAGTAAAGATGAATATTATCATGTACTTGGGTCAGCAAAAGCAGTGTTTAGTTGCGCGCTTCATGAAAATCTTGGCATCAGTATGATGGAAGGATGCTTGGCAGGTGCTATACCAATTGTTCCTGACAGATGTAGTTATTCTGAAATGTATTTAAAGGCATTTAAATATCCTTCGGTATGGACAAGTTCGTTAGAAAATTTCATCATTTACAAGACGCATCTCATTGACTTTATACAGGACAAGGTTGTAAATTACACTAAGTATGAAACTCTCTTGGAAGAACAACGTGGGATGTTAATGAAATATTTGAGTGCTGATATACTATACAATAAACTAGGAAGGTAACATGGCAAAATATTATTCCACCAAGACATTTGGAAATGACCGTGGGTTATCATGTGCCTTTCGCCAATGGAGAGCTGACTCACATTGTAATCAAATTCATGGGTACAGTTTAGGATTTCGTTTCATCTTTGAAGCGGATAAATTAGATGAGAGAAATTGGGTGTATGATTTCGGTGATACCAAATGGATTAAAGCATATCTCGAAGAAGCCTATGACCATACCATGGCAGTTGCTGATGATGACCCCATGATTGATGCATTTAAATACATGGATACACATGGTGCATGCACCGTTCGTGTAATGACTGGTGTGGGCTGTGAGAAGTTTGCCGAAATGACATATCTCGATATTGCGCCGCTAGTGTTGACTAGCACAAATAACCGTGTACGATTAAAATCAGTGGAAGTATTTGAACATGGAGCTAACTCGGCAATATACGAGGGGTAAATGAAAATAGCAATATTGGGAGACACTCATTTTGGAGCGAGAAATGATTCTAGATATTTTGATGATTATTTCAAAAAATTCTATGACGAGGTATTTTTCCCTTATCTAGATGAGCATGAAATTAAAACTGTGTTTCATTTAGGAGATGTGTTTGATAGACGCAAGTATATTAATTTCAGTACCCTCAAATCATGTAAGACGTACTTTTTTGACCAACTCCGTGACCGAGGCATTGATGTAACTATTATTCCTGGGAATCATGATACATATTACAAGAACACGAATGAAATCAATTCCATTGACTTACTGTTAAAAGAGTATAGCAACATTGTTGTGATTCAGACAGCATGCAAGAAACTGATAGACAATAAATCATACACATTCGTTCCCTGGTTGTGTGAAGATAATTACCAGCGTTCAATGGAACAATTGTCTACGCCGAGTGATATGTGTTTTGGGCACTTTGAAATCGCTGGTTTTGATATGTTTCGAGGAGTGAAGAATGACGGTGGTATGGATAGAGAGGTCTTGGCGCATTTCCCAAAAGTTCTCACGGGACACTTTCACCATCGCAGTACCGATGATAACATTTACTATCTCGGAAGTCCCTATGGGTTCACATGGTCCGACTATGATGATGCTCGTGGGTTTCATATTCTTGATACTCGAACCGATGATGTGACATTCATAGAAAATCCTAATATGATTTTTCATAAAATCTATTATGATGATAGGAACAAAGAAAAAATTGATGTCACTCAATATCGTCGGGGATGCGTAAAGGTTATTGTAGTGAACAAGACAGATTATCCGAAGTTTGATAAATTTATAGATTCGTTGTATATGCAGGATATTATAGAATTAACCATTCATGAAGATTTTTCTGAATTTGAATCAGCTGCGATTGATTCTGAGCATGTGAACATTGAAGATACCATGACCTTGTTGTCTGATTTTATTGATTCCACGGAATCAGCCAAAGACAAAGAACGATTGAAAACGTTGCTGAAAACATTATATGTTGAAGCCCAGAATTTACAATCATGATAAATTTTAAAACAGTGCAATGGAAGAATTTTCTCTCAACAGGAAATACTTTTACACATATTCAGCTAGATTCTCGTCCTACGACATTGATTGTCGGCGAGAATGGTAGTGGGAAAAGTACATTTCTTGATGCAGTATGTTTTGGATTGTTTGGAAGACCCTATCGTAACATCAACAAGCCCCAGTTGGTGAATAGTATCAATGACAAAAATTGTATTGTTGAAATTGAATTTGCCATTGGAAGTAAAAGTTATAAAATTATTCGTGGTATTAAGCCCGCGGTCTTTGAGATATGGGTGAATGGAGACTTACTGAATCAAGATGCCGCTTCCCGGGATTACCAAAAGTATTTGGAAGAAAGCATTCTCAAACTGAATTTTAAATCATTTACACAGATTGTCATTCTTGGTGCTGCATCATTCACGCCGTTCATGCAATTGCCCGCAGCTGCTCGCCGTGAAGTTATTGAAGATATCCTAGATATTAAAATTTTTACTTCAATGAACCAGGTGCTACGCGAGAAAGTCACAACCCTCAAACAAAAACTGTCTGATGTTGAGACAAAGATTACCATAGCACGAAACAAGGCAGAGATGCAGCAGGAGTATATTAAAACGCTCCAAGAAGACCGCAAAGCTCGCATCACAGAAATTGAAAACAAAATAACAGATTCACACAATGATATAAATACAACAAAGACTGGTCTCACCGCGTTGTATGATGAAAGACAACACCTTGCTGATGCTACTCGTGACTTATCCGATGTCACGCATAATTTGGATGAGGTTGTACAAGAAATCCGTGAATTTCAACAAAATGCATCGAAGATAGAAAAAGATATTTCATTTTACCACAACAATGACACCTGCCCGAAATGTAAGCAAGGGATTGAACATGATTTTAAACAATCTATAATTAATGAACATGACCAAGAATTACAAAAGATTTCAACAACCGTTTCAGAAATACGTGATAAAGAACATGCGTTACGAACTCGCTTCGATAATATTAATAGTGTTCTTCGGGCTGTGGAACTCATTACACAACGAATTTCAGAATTGGAAAACAGTATTCAATCAGAACAACGATACACACAAAGACTTGAACTAGAGAAGCATGATATCAGTCAAAAGATTGGTAACATTGATGTTGAAAAAATGAAGTTGAAAGATTTGGCAAAAGACACCTTGACCGTGGTACAGGAACGGGGAGAACTTCATGAACTAAATGATTACTATGATATTGCTTCGGTGTTACTCAAAGACTCTGGAATTAAAACACGAATCATTAAACAATATCTACCCGTTATAAATAAACTTGTCAACAAATTCTTGACCGCAATGGATTTCTTTGTCCAATTCACCCTTGATGAGAAATTCGATGAGAGTATTAAATCGCGTCATCGGGATGATTTTAGTTATGAAAGCTTTAGTGAAGGCGAGAAACAAAGAATTGATTTGGCGCTTTTGTTTACGTGGCGCACAATCGCGAAGCTTAAAAATAGTGCTAGTACTAATCTTCTTATTCTTGATGAAATATTTGATAGCAGCCTAGATACGAGTGCAACTGAATATGTCATGACATTATTAAATGCATTAGGTGACGGAACAAATGTCTGGGTCATTTCACATAAGGGCGACCAATTGTTTGACAAGTTTAATCATGTTATGAAGTTTACTAAACGACAGAACTTTTCTGTGATAGCCTAATATATAAAGGATACTATATGAATTTCAATATTGAAGACCTTGAAGTTATTCACTTTGCCGACCCAAGAATGAATGTCCGCCCACCCGCTTTTGATTTTGAAAAAGACGGAGACAAAGCAGAAGAATTGGCAACAGTGTTGTATGCCAAGATGTTAAAAGTAAAGGGAGCGGGGTTATCTGCCAACCAAGTAGGGTTGCCCTATAGAGTATTTGTTTTAGGGAACGAGAGAAAACGATATGCATTTTTCAATCCCGAAATTGTTAGTGTGAGCAAAGAAACATGTTTGGCCAGAGAGGGATGTATATCAATGCCAGAGTTCATGGTCACACTGTCTCGCCCAGAAAATATCGTAATGTCATTTCAGGATGAAACCGGCGAACAGAAGATTGTGAAAATGTCAGGCGTTCCGGCAAGAATATCTCTGCATGAATACGATTACATGGCAGGCATTAATTTCACACACCATGCGTCTGTTTTCAAAACACAGTGGGAATTAAACAAGTTGAAAAAGCAACAGAAAAAACTTCTACGTAGGACACATAATGCCAGATAACAATTTCGATTTTGGATTTACATTTGAAGATAGTGAAATTGTATCTTCAAAGGAACATGTTCAAAGTCCTGTTGACTTGGAATTTCAAGAAACATTGTTGAAAAAGATTGCATCACTGGAAACAAAGATTGGTAGTGCCGATGTGCATATGTTAGTTGAGGAGCATAAAGAACTTTTAACTGCCGAGGTACGGAGCAAACTGAAAGAAGTTGAAAACATGATACTTCCGCTTCTGTACAATCTTCAAAAAAATCCAGCGAAAGAATATATTCATTGGCCGAATCGTACAGATATTATTCAAAAACAGATTGACAAAATTCTCGAGGTCACCCGATATTATGGATAAACCAATTGATATTCCTTCGATGGGAAACAACATCACGGCATTTACCGACAGGCCTATTTCGAGAGTCCATAAATTTTATTTGTCGGGCGAAGTAAAACCGCCCAGTGAATATATCCAATGGTTCGAAGCTATTCGCAATTCCACTGAAAGCGATGTCATTGTCCTACACATCAATTCATATGGTGGCGATTTATTCACGGCAATTCAATTCATGCGCGTCATGAATGAAAGTAAGGCAAACATTATTGCCTCGGTTGAGGGAGCATGCATGAGTGCCGCGACATTAATTTTTCTCGCAGCAAAGAATTGGGAAATTTCCAAGCACACCATGTTCATGTTTCATAACTATTCGTCTGGCAACTTTGGGAAGGGCGGAGAACTGTATGATAACATTATGCATGAACGCAAATGGAGTGCGAACCTGTGGCAGGACATGTACCGGGGATTCTTGACCGATGCCGAGATTAATTCAATTCTGAATAATAAAGACATTTGGATGACAGGCGAAGAAGTGAACAAGCGCCTAGAAGCCAAAGTAAAAAGCAGTAAATCAGTAAAAGTTAAACCAACACGCAGTAAGCGCACTACCTCAAAGAAAATTAAAACTACACGTAAGTCAGTATAAATCAACAACTTACGTCATGACTTGACCTTTGGCCGCTAATGAGTTATACTTAGGTATACTCAATCTGAGGAATAACAAAAATGGTAGATGTTCTTGGTGTTAGCAAGGCCACGTTAGGTAAGCTGTTGGCATCTGAAAACATTCGCGTTGAGCACCGCCAAACATCTGGCCCCTACTTTGATGTAGTGGAACGGGTGTTGGCATTGCCCATGTGGAAAAATGTTGACGGCGACTTGTATGACCTCATGATTGGCCATGAAGTTGGCCATGCATTGTTTACTCCGACCGACGGCTGGGCGGCAAAAGTTAAACAATATGGTAACGATTACAAGACATATTTGAATTTGGTTGAAGATGCCCGCATCGAACGAATGATGAAGGACAAATATCCGGGCCTGCGTAAGCCAATGTATAATGGGTACACGGAGCTTGTGGAACGTGGATTCTTTGGTTGCACCCTTTCCGAGATGAAGGCGTTACCATTTGCCGACCGTGTGAATGTGTTTTTCAAGTTGGGTGTTCGGTCAATGATTACATTTACCGACGATGAACAAAATTTGGTTGACCGCATTGATAAGGCAACCAGCTGGGACGAGGTTGACGAACTGGCATATGAATTATACCGAATGTCCAATGCAGAAAAAAAGAACATGGAAGAAACATTTACCACGATGATGGAAACGCTGCAAGATATTCAGGATGCCGTTGATAGCGGAAAGGTTGAAGAAGCAGAGGGAGCTGGACAAATTGAAAACGCGGTTCAAGATATGGTTAAAGAATTGCGTGAAGCAGGCAAGGAGGAAATGGCGGATAAGTTGGAAACAATGTCTAAGAATTTAAGAGACCAAATCTCAGAGTGGATGGAATCAGACTCGCCCTATTCCATTACTGAAAATACAATGAAAGAGCAGGAAGAAACGTTAATTGATACGTCTGCCTATCCTCCATTGTACGTTACATGGCCGAAATTGAAATTAGAGGATTGGGTTATTCCTGCGCGGGTAACTCATAAGCTCATGGAGTTTCATCCTGACCTTATGCCCAAGCGAGAAGCAATTTACACGGAATTTATGTCAAGCAATAAAGCGTATATTAATTATTTGGTAAAAGAATTTGAACTTCGGCGGAATGCCAAGCAATTCGCCAAGGCAAAGGTGAGCAAGACGGGTGACCTTGATATGGACAAGATTTGGAAATATCGTTTGTCAGAAGATTTGTTTATGCAAACGACAATCGTGCCTAATGGTAAAAATCACGGAATGCTCATGATTGTTGACATGTCAGGGAGTATGACGGAAAACATGTCAGGCACACTTGAACAAATTGTTTCAATGGCGACATTTTGCCGAAAGGTGAATATCCCCTTTGATGTCTATGGGTTTATTGACAACCAGTATGCATCTGCAGAATTTGCCGAGACTGGCGTTGACTTTGATAGCCCCCGAGCGTATGGGGAAGATACGCGCAATGACCCCACCCCATCTGCATTAAATATTGGTTGTACACATTTTCGTATGAAACAATTGGTGCATTCAACCATGAAATCAGTTGAATTTAACGATGCTATAAAGAATTTGCTTCTGTTGGCACACACATTTTCAGCCAGTTGTAAGCGATATTACTCACAATCGGCACCTATTCCTCGTACAATGCGACTGGGAGGAACCCCGCTGGACGAAGCCATCATGGTGCTTCGGTACATTGCAGAAAAATTCAAAAAAGACACGAAGATTGAAATTCTTAATACTATTATTTTGACCGATGGAGATGCATCATACACACTAATGACCCCTAGGTCAGCACATACCACATATAGTATAATTCTTGAAGACCCGCATAGTTCAACACCGAGTACGATTGCGTCAAGATACTCCTCTGGAACCCTGGCATATCTTGAAATGTATAAAAATATTACAGGGTCGCGGGTAATCGGGTTCTATTTAATGTCTGGGAGAAACTATCGGACTCAGATTCAGCGGCGTGCGAGTATGAGTAACCTCAACACGGATTTTGAAAAGCAATATAAAAATGAATTTTTACAACACAGGTACTTTGGCTTAAAAACAAAAGGATACGACACATATTTCATGGTTCCGGGCAATGATTTGGAAATTGATAATATTACAATGGACACGGTATTGGTGGGACCAAAGAACAAGGCAACGTTGTTAAAGGCATTTAAGAAAATGCAAACGTCGAAATCAATTTCACGAGTGTTTCTGAATCAGTTTATTCAACAAGTGAGCTAAGTCGTTATAAATCAACAACTTAACCCCCACTTGACCTTTGACAGGTATCGTGTTAAATTTAGTGTATGAGCAGGTCCACTATACAATGGAGAGTGTTATGAGTCGTTTGGTTGATTTTCTACACAGCACGGGCAAGATGGAATTCCGTCGGCCTGAAATCTTTGAAGCTGCAAAGACGTTGGGTGTTAATCCTCATGAGTTTTTGTCAGACCCAAACAACCGTGCTAGGCATGGTGTGTACACAATTCGTGATACCCAGGTGCCTTCTGTTGTGACTGCTCCATCAGTGACCAACGATGACACTTGCATTATGTTGTCACAACCTAAGCTGAAGGTTAAAGTTGATAACCTAATTCCTAGCAAGGATAGCACCTATGTGCCGTTTGGGTTCTACAAGGACCTTGTAACCATTCTTACTTCAAAGTCTTTCTATCCCATTTTCGTGACGGGGTTGTCGGGCAATGGTAAGACAACCATGATTGAACAGGCATGTGCGAATTTAAAGCGTGAAGCAGTGCGTGTCAACATTAGTGTCGAGACAGATGAAGATGACCTCATTGGTGGGAACACTCTTATCAATGGCAACGTGGTGTATCGTGAAGGTCCTGTGTTGTTGGCAATGAAGCGTGGTGCCGTGCTCATTCTTGATGAGTGTGACCGAGGTAGTAACAAGTTGATGTGTCTCCAGGCCATCTTGGAGGGCAAGTCATATTACAATAAGAAAACTGGTGAAACGGTTCACCCCGCTGCAGGATTCAATATTGTAGCAACTGCCAACACCAAGGGACAGGGCTCCGAGAATGGCAAGTATATGTCCGCGCAAATTCTTGACGATGCCTTCCTGGAACGATTTGCCATTACTGTTGAACAGGAATATCCGACTCTGAAGGTGGAGAAGAAGATTCTTATGAAGAAGATGGCGCGTGTTGACAAGGTGGACGAAGATTTTGCTGACAAGCTGGTTAGCTGGGCAGAAATTATTCGTAAGACGTTCAAGGAAGGTGCAATTGATGATGTGATTTCTACGCGCCGTTTGGAGCATGTTGTGAATGCCTTTGCCATGTTTGGTGACCGCATGAAGGCGATTGAATTGTGTACTGCCCGATTTGATGCTGATACCAAGACTAGCTTCATGGACTTGTACACAAAGGTGGATGCGTCTGTGCAACTCGCCTCATTGTCAGGAGATGCTAACGGAAGTTCGGCAGATGATACATCGAATGTAACAGTTTAATTTAAATGCAGAATACTCCAATGAATACAATCAAAGAGTACGACGAGAACAACAACCTGATTCACTACCGAGACACCGATGGGTATGAGTGGTGGAGTGAGTACGACGAGAACAACAACGAGATTCACACCCAAAACTCCAATGGGTATGAGGTT
>Ga0209596_1001686_pt1 | contig 18755 bp, 34 predicted proteins | sample M_130807_MF_Meta_FD_187314 | JGI IMG/M metagenome (GOLD analysis project Ga0209596, IMG submission 187314) | Freshwater microbial communities from Lake Montjoie, Canada to study carbon cycling - M_130807_MF_MetaG (SPAdes) (version 2) | ecosystem: Environmental > Aquatic > Freshwater > Lake...
GTATGTCATCAGGCACCGCAGCAATCATGCTTTATGTGTTTGCTGGTCTGATGGGCCTGAGTCTCAGTAGCATCTTTATGATTTTCAAGTTGGGTAGTATTGCTAATGTGTTCTTCATTAGTGCTGCTACGTTTGGTGCTACTGCATTGTATGGATATACAACTAAGCGTGACCTGAGTAGCATGGGATCGTTTCTCATGATGGGCGCAATTGGTTTGATGATTGCTGGTGTAGTCAATTTGTTCCTACAGAGTAGCATTATGGCTTTTGTTATCAGTGTTATTGGTGTGCTTATCTTTGTTGGCTTCACCGCATATGATATGCAGGATATCAAAGAGAAGTACTACGAGCTAAATGACGACGAAGAAATCCGCAAGGCTGGTATCTTTGGCGCTCTCAATCTTTACCTAGACTTCATCAATATCTTTGTGAACCTGCTCCAGCTGTTGGGAGATAGAAAGTGAAACTTGCTTGGTTATGTTACCCACACGATTCAGAAGATGATCCAGATGATCTGTATCCTGTGGTTCGGTTTGTAGAGCCAGAGAGTTGGATATGGCGCAAAGTTGTTCCTATCGTCTATGCTGTGCTAGAGGAGAATGAGTGATGGAATGGATGTTGGTACTTTATATCTACGCTGGTGTCTGGGCAAACGGTGCCTCTGTTGCCATTACCTCAGTACCAATGGCTAGTCTCGCCGCATGTGAGAAGGCTGGTCAATCGACAGACAGCTTGGTTAATGGAACTCGTAATCATGTTCGTTATATCTGTGTAAAGGCAAGCTGAAGTCAATCAAACGTCTTTGACGCACCGCATTGCAGAATATCTAGGAGTGAATGTACGATGAAACAACATGCTGGAATAAATCAAGATACATTTCGACCAGTTATATCTATTCATAATAGATATCGCAACCATTATCGTAGAGGCTGCTTAAAAGTTACAGCAGAAGACATTTTGAAAAAGCCAAGACCTTGGTTGTTAATTATACCAAGCATTAAACTTATATGATGGGGAATAATGAGCAATACCATAACACAATTGAATCCGCCTATCCCTTTGATGACACCAAAGGGTAGAGCTATGGCGCATTTCATCATCGACTATGGTATCGAGAATGACCTGATGTGGGTGTGCTTTCAAGATGACACAGGCGAATCTTGGACTTGGGATAATGCCTATGTCAGGGCGAGAGTGAATGAAACCATCGGCAGAAAAACTATGAGCGGGATAAAGAAATGAATAGGCGAGCATTCTTCAGCTTCTTACCAGCTGCACCATTCGGTGTTCTGATGGCCGCAGAAGCAATGGCAAAAGCACCGCCTGCATCAATGGCTCCTGATAGAGAGTTGATGACACTTGCTGCACATAAACCACCTCCGCCACCACCAAAGTATCCAGAGTGGTCGCAGACCTTCATCGGCATCGGTGGTGGCGGAGGTGGTGGATCTGGTCGAGAAATGTTTCGGTTTAATGCTGATGGGCAACTTGGCGTCAGCAAGTCTTATGTAGATAATTGCTTCATCACCTCAGCACAACCCACCAATGCAAAACTTGTTATTGGTAAAGCGGTAGAGATCAAGGGTGATAATGACTTTGATGAGACAATCAAGGTTGCAATGTCAGTCGGTAAAGACGGGCATCTGTGGCTCAAGATCAATGATGAATGGAAACGAATCGTAACGGAGTGAAAGAAATGATGTATCGTAAGAAGCCTGTTGTAATCGAAGCAAAGCTATTCACCGAATTTAACTATCGTGATTTAGCTGAATGGTGTAATGGTGTCGTCCGTGCGCGAGATGATAACTTTGAACCATACATCAACATCTATACCCTTGAAGGTACTATGACAGCGAGTCTCGGTGATTATATCATCAAGGGTGTGAAGGGTGAGTTTTATCCTTGCAAGCCAGATATCTTCTATGATACATATGAGAGTGCGGATGATTGAGGCTTTCGAGCGGCATCTACAAGCCTCGACCTTCGCTCGTAAGGCCGAGAAAGCTACAACTGTTGAAGAACAGATAAAGTTCTGTCAAGAGTTTCTTGATAATCATCGAAAAGCATTACCACCCATTAATTTAGGTGGTGACCACTATTCTATCAAAGATGTTGCCAGCTATGTTGCAGAGTTTCGTGATGATAGAAATCTAAAAATTCTGACTGTCAGCTATTCTATCAATGAATATGAAATGATGCGAATGTCGGAGAGAGAAAGGCAGGACGTGATAGGTGGTAAACTGAGAGAAGGGCTTATGAATAGCATCCTTACATCTGGTGCCATTCAGATGGGTAATTACAAAGACCACAGCACAATATGCACTATCTACACCGCAAAGATAGGAGTTTATATACCATGAAGTACTATGTCGCACTCACTCAACAGGATGATGATTACGTTTGGGAACTTTATGAGGTGGCCACCGACAAGGTTATCAACACTTTCTATTTCGAGGAGGAAGCCATGGAATATGCCGTCTTCTACAATGATGGTGGAGGCTTCGCAGGATTCACTCCAAATTTCATCATCCAGAGCGTTACACAACCTGTTACAAATGTTAACGATGAGTTCACACGGGTCTTCGTCTAGGATCGACGGCCTCTAGCCAGAGCGGCTGGAGCGGCTACCATAGCACCCATCCCAGGGTCGACCGCTGGAGGCGTCTCCAGGTCGATCCGCGAGTGGGTGTTTTTCTATGGAGACCGTACGGTCGGACCACCAAACTGTCAAAATCTTGACATTAGACTAAAGTATACCAAGCTTGGCAACAGATAATGGTTGCATCCAGCTCCAGACCGTGTATAATACTTCCATGATGAAGAGAGAGAAAGAGAGAGACTCTAGCATGGCAATAACGATCAATCAAATCAATCAAGCTATCATGTTCGGCGATCTGACGAACGACCAGTTGAACAGCGTTATTGCTGCGCTCAAGTTTGCTCGTAATCAGATGAACAAGACCAAGAAGTGGGCTTTCGATCCTGGCTCTAAAGTCAAGTTCGTGTATAAGGGCACTCTTTACATTGGCGTGGTTCAAAAGATCCTGACCAAAAATGTGGCCGTCAAGGTCCAAGCTGGCAATGTGTACCGCGTTCCCGCCGCTTGGCTTGAAGCCGCCGCCTAAGGCGTATTAGACTAAAGTATACCAAGCTTGGCAACAGAAAGTTCTTGCTTCCTCCTCCAGACCGTGTATCCTGTATCCAAGATAAACCACTCAAACAGGAGCTTAACAATGAGACAATCCAACGCTAGCCGCTTCATCAATTCTAATTTAGATGTAAATGATGGCTATGCCGTCATCTGCACCGCCGAGGCACTAGCCCGTTTCATGCAATGCTCCTCCGAAGAGGTTTTTGAAGGCGCTTTGAATAGTGAAGTCGCCCGCGATTATCTGATCCGAGTTATGCGTAATCTCCAGAACCAATCCACCAACTGAGGTAAATAAAAATGGCTACTCGTTCCGCAATCGGTTTTCTTGAGTATGATGGTTCCGTCACCGGCATTTACTGCCATTGGGATGGCTACCTTGAAGGTGTTGGCACCACTCTGACCAAGTATTACACCGACACCGAGAAGGTCTTAGACTTGATCGAAATGGGAGACATTTCTTCCCTTGACAAAGAAATTGGCGTCAAGCACCCGTTCTCTCGTTTCGGCACTGATATGTCCGAAGATGAATGGAATGCCAAGTTCGGCGATATGACCACTTTCTACACCCGCGACCGTGGCGAGGATACGCCTGCGCGAGACTTCGCCGATGCAAAGGCGTTCCGTTCGAACTATGGTGATTGTGAGTTTTTCTACCTGTTCGATGGTAATGAGTGGACTTATGCTACCCGTGGCATGCCTTACTTCAAGGCGATTCCTGTGACCGTGGAGGCCTAAAATGGGTTTACGCAAGCCAATCTCGACCGAATTCGGTAAACGTATGGGTGATGCTGGAAACTCCAGAATATCCATGAACGGTAATACCAGCAAAGGTTTTTCCAATTGGGTCAACAAAGACATCCGTGAAGCGGAACAGTCCGGCGATTGGACTGCCTTGCTTCAAAAGAGTGAAAAGCAAATCCGTGCTTTTCGCCGCCACTTCTATGCTTGAGGAAATAAGATGAACGATCCGAAAACTGAAATGCTCAAGGCTTTAGGCTCTATGGCCTTTTCGTTAGGTTCACTGATAGCCGGTGTGGTTTTTATTGGGCTTGGTACGAATGCCTTTGTTGCCACCGGGGTACTTTTTCTGATACTATATGTAAATGCTCAGAAAGGATAAGGTAATGACCGTGAATGAAATCCGCGAATGGCTTCAACTCCGTCTTGATGGCAGCCAAGGGCTCCTTGAGACTTCTGCTAAGTATCTGGCGGCCGCAACCGACCTGTCAGATGAGGAAATCAAGTATAACCGCGGCTATAACCAAGCCGTGCAGGAAGAGACTTGGTTCCTCGAACGCCTCTTGATGGCTATGAAAGAAAAGGAAGTAGCATGACCTCGACAGACCTTTTTATCATCTTTGGGCCGCTTATCGCCTTGTCGATTGGTATGGCTATCGCCTTTGGTGTCGTTCAATATCTGGAGTTGACAAATGACTAAGGTCGTGTATAATGGTTGCTTCGGTGGGTTCAGTCTTTCTACGGCTGGAGTTCGGCGATACCTTGAGTTGAAGGGTATTCCTTTCATTGAGGAAGAGGATGATTCTTGGAGCTGGAGCACCGTAAGGTTCCGCATCGCCGATTTGGAAGATGGTTCACCCGATTACTTCTCCTCTTATGACATTGAAGACCGGGCTGATCCTATTCTGGTTCAGGTTGTAGAGGAGCTTGGTGAAGAGGCTGACGGTGATTGTGCTAACTTGCTAATCCGTGAACTGGATCGTGGTACCAGGTATCGCATCCAAGAATATGATGGTTCAGAATGGGTTGAGACTGAATATGATATAGAATGGCAGGTGGCTTGACAAGCCTTATTATACCTGCTACTATATACCCATAGTAAGTTTTCTACGGTCTCTTAGCTCAGCCGGATAGAGCAACAGCCTTCTAAGCTGTGGGTCGATGGTTCGAGTCCATCAGAGATCGCCATATGAGTAAGGGGGAACTTTTGATTCCCCCTTACAAAAAACTTAGCCAGGATAATCTGTGGTGTTGTCAGTTAGTACGGATTCTAGTTCTGAAAGGATATCTTTTTCTTCTAGTTCTACTTCTTCTTCAACAACTTCCTCATCATCTTCGTCTTCTTCGTCTTCTTCGTCTTCTAGTTCTTCGATGAGGTTGCTCAAGATGGAATCGATTCTCATTTCGACCTCATTGAGGAATTCAATTTTGGATTGGATTGTGTCTATGCGGTCACTGATTTGGTCAAATAGTTTATCGGTCATGGTGTTTTCCTATCGTTCAGGATCATAATATACACTTCACGCGCCGATATTTAGAATACGCTTGTTTTGCATTTGTCTAAATACTGTCACAAACCGCCCCAGTAGGCCAACTGGTTAGAGTCAACGGGCTTAAAACCTGTACAGTGTCGGTTCGAATCCGACCTGGGGCACCAATTTAGCGCGAGTAGCTTAAAGGTGAAGCCGGTCGCTCATAACGGCCTGAGTGTGGGTTCGAGTCCTACCTCGCGCACCAGAGGCAAACAGCATCAGGGTCCAACCTGATACAAAGAGTCCGCGGGCTCTGCTCAACGGTTGTCAGTGACGATGGGTGATATCGGAACTGTCACTAATAAAAGACTTGACACCGAATACCGAATCATATATACTACCTATAACGATGAGGAGAGAAAGATGTTCAAGGTAACTTATGACTACAAGGCTAAAGATGGTTTTCTCGCAGAGGGAGAAGAGTTTTTTGCTTCAATGAAGGCCGCTTTCGCCTATATAAATAAGCTGGCTGAAAAGTACAAGCTAGTTGGTAAGCCGATAATTGAACGAGTAAATTGAGTTTCACGAAGGTGTATCTTTATAAGCCTAACGGTCTGGTAGATACGCATAAGATACACCTTCGTGATATGATGATCGTTTCTTCTAAAAGAGCTATGCGATGCTGCCACATCGTTAGTGGCAGCTACAAGATATCTCGTATGGGGTATGCAAGATAGCTCTTTTAGAAGAAACGATCTATTCAGTATGGTGTTATGGAAAATCCCAGTGTTCCTGGGCAGCGCACAGTCAATGGGTCCTCTGTCCAGCTGGCACGGCCAATACTGAGTTGTAACTGAAAATTGGGGTTGCTCCCATGTATAAGGTTGCAGAGTAAAGCGAACGGTATGGCGGTCTATCCATATCCATAACATAACATCATACTAAATAGATCCTAGAGCATGATGGTAATGCAGGCGTCTCTAAAACGTCCAATGCGGGTTCAAGTCCCGTTAGGGTCACCAACTGATAATGAGGTAACACAATGAAAGCATATTTTCTCTAGGTTTTTCACCCACCATAATTTCACTATTGACAAATGAATGCGTTTATAATATAATACAGTCAATGGAGAAATCAAATGTCGGTAGAACTAAAAATCAAATCAAAGCATCTTGCGTTAGAACCTGCTATCATTCGCACAGAGGAAAACAAACTCAAGCGGAAGATACGATGGGCCAAGCTTCATCAAAAAAGTGAAGAAGAGATAAACGCAACATGTTCTCTAAACTCTTTTTGTAGCCATCGAAGGTTCGAAGTTCGCAATGAAAGTCGTGCAACGTACCTCGCGAGAGCCTATATAGAAGGCAGACAGTATGAGAGTGTAGAGAAGTCGAGAAAAGAAGAAACTGTATTTCATCTTTACATCGTACCTCGTGTTGTTTCGATGGTCATCAAGTACAAGCTTGGTAAAATTGAAAAGTATATGAAGCCTGATGATGTGAAGGCTGTAAGAGACGAGATCAAAAAGTGGTCTGAATAAAGTTTAGGAAGGCGGCAACGGCGGTGGTGTTGCGACGGACTGTAAATCCGTTCCTTAATGGTAACAATGTGGGTTCGAATCCCTCCCTTCCTACCATTCTTGATTGTTTTATATAGAACTTTAGCCCTCCAAGGGCTAATATGACATAGCGATCAATCGAATTGCCAAGACAGATAGTGCTTGGCTTGATTATGAGTCCAGTTGTTCGGTATCATAATGACTTCTTTAGAACATCTACGGCCATGCTGCGTGGGGGTATGGCAAGAGATAAACTAGCCGACTGATACTCGGTAAAGTTAGCCCACGCCAAATTTGCTCTTGTACGCATCTGGTGAAGCGACCCCTCTGTCTAAGGGGTGAGGAGGGTTCGATTCCCTTCAAGAGCGCCAAATATGCCGATGTAGCTCAGTTGGTCAGAGCGGTCGCTTCATACGCGAAAGGTCGCTAGTTCAAATCTAGCTTTCGGCACCAGAATAACCGAGTGTAGCGCAGCCTGGTTAGCGCGGCTGGTTTGGAACCAGTAGGTCGCAGGTTCAAATCCTGCCACTCGGACCATTTTGGACTCTTAGCTCATTTGGTTAGAGCAGCGGTCTTTTAAACCGTTGGTGCTGGGTTCGAGTCCCAGAGAGTCCACCATATAACCTCTGTTGGTGTAGCGGTCAAACATACCCGCCTTTCAAGCGCGGAGATCATCGGTTCAAATCCGATACAGAGGACCAAAAAACTAAATAGCAGTGATGAATAAATCCAAAATTGCTCTCTTTCACCACCAACCTGAATGCTCCATTGAGTGCTGCAATGGCATCATAAGAGCATTATCTCCGCAATACGACATTGAACTATTTCATGTCGATGATGATATCAATGAGGTACTAAGCAATGTGGATGGAGTATTCTTTCCTGGTGGCATCGGTGATTCTGATAGTTATCACGATTTTTTTACACGCCGGAAAGCCAACGCCATCGCAGACTTCATTGCTAGAGGCGGTCGGTATGTCGGCATTTGTATGGGTGCTTATTGGGCTGGTTCTCGATATTTTGACCTTCTTGATAAGGTAGATGCCGTTCAGTATATCAAACGTGAGACGGCCGAGATAAGACGAAGCTATGGTACAATAGCACAAGTTAAGTGGAACAGGCATAAACCTGACCAATCAACCGAGTTAATGTTCTTCTATGATGGTTGTACATTTGTTGGTGATGGTGAGTATGAACTTGTGGCCACTTATCTCAATAACAATCCAATGGCTATCATTCAAGGTAACATAGGATTGATTGGTTGTCATCCTGAAAGTGAAGAGTTTTGGTATGAAGCTCCTTATCAGTATATTGGTAGATATTGGCACAATGGTAAACATCACAGTCTGCTACTAGACTTCGTAAACAAGTTAATGGACCGATAGCTCAGTTGGTAGAGCAGGAGACTCTTAATCTCTTTGTCGTGGGTTCGATCCCCTCTCGGTCTACCATATAAACCCATAGCGTTTGGATCACCTTCGGGTTCACGGTCGCGAAGTGGGAGCAGAAGTGCTAGGCGAGGTTCGCTCTCGCCTTTTTCGCTAAATACTTCCAAAAGGGAGTATGCTATGCCAAGAGGCGTGTATCCAAGAAAAAAGAAAGAACTACACCTAGATCATGTTCGTGATGCTCATGTAGGGCATGGTATGGAACGTAGCCCTCATTGGCCTACGGTTCAGCATAAGCATCTGAAGAAGTTTCCGAAATGTGCTGTGTGTGATGGTATCGAAAACCTCAATGTACACCATAAGAAACCTTTCCATCTTTTCCCTGAACTTGAGCTTGAACCAACCAATCTAATCACTCTCTGCATGGATGGTGATAAAGATTGTCACATCAAGCTTGGGCATGGTGGTAACTTCAAGGCCTATAATCCGCATGTAGAAGAGCATGTGGTTATCGTAAAAGAAAACTTCACGCTATTAGAAGAATATGCGGCCATAGCCAAGAAAGCTAGACTTCTAACCTGAAATAATTTTGCTTCGTTATGCTCTATTGATGATTGAATAGATTATCATAACCGCTTAACGGAGCATTTTCATATGAGAAAATTTATACTGGCCCTTATGGGCCTATTGGTGTTTACGTCGGCTGCAATGGCTGATAGCGTACTCATCATCGACGCACAATATGACCAAGTTACTAACAACGTCAAAGGCCGTCTTGAAGCCGCTGGTCATACAGTCACCGTCACAACCAATCTCGCATCAATTCCAACTGTTACAACCACATATCAACAGGTATGGGACCTAAGATATTCTGCTGCTCTAACTTCCGGTGAGCAGACTGCATATCAGACATATGTAACTAATGGTGGTTTCGCTTACTTCGTAACTGAAAATCCAGGCTGCTGCCAATCAAGAAACAATTCGGTTGCTGCACTTATCACCAATCTAGGTGGTGGTACAACCACAATTGGTGCAAACTCTGCAATGACCAATAACGTATCCAGTAATGTCAACACAACCTATATGACTGCTGGTATCACTGTCAACTATGCAGCCGTTTCTGCTATCGTAAACTCACAAGGCATTCCTCTTATCTCTGATGGCGCTGGTGCTGTTTCTGGTATGTCATGGATTGGCCGTGCTGGTAATCTTGGTCAAGGCGTAACAGGTACTATCGTTACCGTTGCTGATACCAACTGGCTTGATTCGACTCGTTTTAACACTGGTGGTACAACTGCACAGAAACAAAACGTAACCGCGCTTGATGATATCATTCGTGGTATTGTTGCTGGTACAGTAGGTGGAACAATTAGTGCTAACGGCAATGGTGCTGCGGCTTCTAATGGTGGCGGTAATCAAGCTCCAACTGTAGTATCAACTGCATCAGGAACTCCAAAGGTAACTTCAAGCAATTCTAATGGAACAGCAACAACCTCTTCAACCTCTACGAGAGGAACAACCACAACTGTTTCAGCCGTGACAACTGCACCAACTGTATATACAGCAAGTGCCCGTGATGCGGCCGTCAAGAATCCAAAGACAATTGAAGTGACAAGAACTACTACCGTTGTTGGTACCACACCAAGAACAACTGTCAACACAGCAACAACACCTGTAACTACAGTCACTACAACAACTACACCAAGAACCACAACTACTGTCACAACACCAGTCACTGTAACCACATATTCTGATGGATCAACAACATCAGCCGATGGTACACCAGTCACCACAACATCGACAACCAATGTGGTCACAACAGCTCCAGTAACGACAAATGAAGTTATCACCACAACCGTAAGAGATAACATTGTTCAGACTGCATCATCTAATGAGACTGGATTTGTTTCCGCTGCTGGATTGAAGAATGCTTTGGCTGTTCGTAACTTTAATCCATTCTTGGTTGATGTATTCTCAACCAAAGATGGTGCATGGGCCACTCCTTTGATGGGTTATGCTAAGACTGACGGTGGTTCATTCAACACCAGCTCAATTGGTTTTGGTGCTCAAAAGACCTTTGAGAATAATACACTCGGTATAGCTGGTACATTTGGTAAAACTGATAGTAAGAACTTTCTGAATTCTGAATCTAACTCTCAGTCATATGGGGCCACAGCTTATGCGCTAAACAAGCAGAGCGCCGTCTGGACTAAGATAGCGGTCGGTTTCAGTTCATCTGAGTATACTACATCAACTTCTCTACCAGTCTTCGCTCTTGTTAACTCAAACAAGGTCAAGGCCAACAATTATTATGCTGACCTGACATTCTACTCTGGTAAAGAGTTCCGTGGATTCCGCCCACTAGTCGGCGTTACACTAAATAAATCTGGAGTGGTGTCTCAGTCTGAATCTGGGTCTCCGCTTTTGTCTACTCTACCAGAGAAAGATTCTACCTTTGAAGCTAGACCTTATGCTGGTATAAGATATGATATTGATTGGTTTGGTATTGAAACTAGAGTGACACAATCTAAAGACTTCAAGACAGTAGGCCAAGTTCGCGCCTCTGTTAGTAAAGAGGTCTTCAAGAATGTCTCATTTGATTTGACTGGTGGTTTTGACAAGAGTTCAAACTACACAGCAGCAGTTGGAATGGTGGGTTTGAAAATTAAGTTTTGAGGATAGTATGAAGAGATTGGTTTTATCATTCTGTTTGATTTCGACTGGTGTCGGCGCCAATGAATTGCAGTTTGGCTTCAAGAGCCCTGCTTTTAATGGCGTCGGCTATTCGTCTCATGTTCTGACAATCGACAATCAAGAACAGACAAGACGACAGAAGGTTATAGATGATAAGAAAGCTGAAGCTGCTAAGGCGGCCTCAGACGCAAAGAATACCAACCTTGCCAAGTTCCTCAACAATCTCGAAAGCCGTATCTATGCCACACTATCTCAGAAGATAGCTGAACAGCTATTCACGGATAATGGTGCCACATCTGGTAATTTTGATGTATCTGGTAATCATATAAATTGGACGACTGATGGATCTAATATCACATTGACGATAACTGATCCAGCAGGTAGCGTGACACAAGTTGTCGTACCTTATGGAAGTTTAGCATGGTAAATAAATTTGTTGTAATAGTTTTAGCCTTAATGCTTGCCGGTTGTGCAGGTAAAGATATACGAAGCACTCAAAAAATTGAACCTGAAGTTGATGCACCTGAGGTCATCAAGACTTCGAAGAGATTTAACGAACTGGCCAATTTACCTGGTGTTAGTGGTGACATTGTACCGATTGCGGTATATAAGTTTAGTGATATGACAGGGCAAAGAAAGCCGACACAAAACTACGCAAGTCTCAGTTCTGCTGTGACGCAGGGTGGTGAGGTAATACTAATCAAAGCTTTACAAGATGCTGGCAAAGGTAAATGGTTTATGCCAGTTGAACGTGTAGGGCTTGAGAATCTGGTCAAAGAGCGCCAGCTTATTCGATCTCAGAGAGAACTGTATGAGAAAGACCAGGCCAAACCACTTACACCACTTATAGTAGCAGGAATTATGATTGATGGTGGGATTGTCGGTTATGATAGTAATCTGGGTAGCGGTGGTATTGGCGCTCGCTTTCTTGGAGTAGGCGCACAGCAAGAGTATCGCAAAGATGAAGTAACAGTTATGCTTCGCCTCATATCAGTGAACACAGGAGAAATTCTGCTATCAACTGGTGTAACCAAGACCGTATTCAGTACCGGTGTGAGTTCGAGTATATTCAAGTTTGTTGATGCAGGCACCAAATCAGTTGAGTTTGAAGCTGGTACATCTGTAAACGAGCCGACCACATATGCAATTCGTATTGCTATAGAGGCGGCCGTTGTCGATATGATTAAAGAAGGTGCAAAGAAGAAACTTTGGAGTATGAAGAAAGGAAAATAAATGAAACTACTAGCAAGAATGATTGCGTTTTTGTCATTCTTGGTTATGTTTCAATATGCAAATGCAGCGGGTAATAGCGTTTATGTAGACCAGATTGGTAGTGGCACTACGGTGAACATGATACAAACTGGTAATTCAAATGCGATTGGTAACGCTACATCTAAAGCGAGAGTGGATGGCAATAACAATACCGTTACGGTAGAACAGATAGGTAATAGCAATATTGCCAAGTTGACTGTAACTGGTGATGGTGTAACCGTACAATCGGTGGCCACAGGTAATAGTAACGATGTGAGCATAGCTTGTGGTGTCGGTGGTTCTTGTACAGGATCATCAATCACGAACTTGATTACAGGCGATGGTAATACTGTGGTTCAGAATACTGATGGTGTGATGAATTCGATAGTTACAATATCTACTAACAATAACTCAGTAGATATTCAGAATGATTCCACAGCGGTTTCTGGATCTAAAAGCACTGTCACCATATCTTCTGGTGGTGGTAATACAGTAGAGATAAAACAGACCGGTGCAGCCGGTACAAATGGGCATGATGCTGATGTGATGATTGTAGGTGCTTCAAACACCGTGGACATTAAGCAAGGTGGCTCAGTTGACAGTAAAGTGGTTTCTACCATCACTGGTTCTAGCAATTCTCTTACTGTTAAGTCCAACCACCAGTAATGGTGAAGTTGGTAAGGTAACTGAACAAACAGGGCCTACAGAAATAAAGAGGAGCAATAACACTGTTCCTAGTGCTATCTCATCTGGTATAGAGATGAGTGATACTGTGACTACGGCTAATGGTAAAGCGGGTATTACATTCAAAGATGATACGAAGGTACAGATAACGGAGCATAGCAAGCTTGTCATCGACACCTTTGTGTATGATGGAGAGAAGAAGACTGGTAAGCTTGCTATGAAGATGGCACTTGGCACAATCAAGTACGCATCAGGTCAGATTGCCAAGAATAATCCACAACAGGTAATGGTGGAAACACCAACAGCAACGATTGGTGTGAGAGGCACAGACTTTTCAGGAACAGTAGATGAAACAGGTAGATCGACAATCATTTTGTTACCCTCTTGCCCAACAGGCTGGAAGAACATTGCTAGTGATTGTGTCACTGGCATTATTTCTGTTACCACTATTATGGGGACCGTTTGGCTTACAAAACCATTTGAGGCCGTTGTCGTCAATACCTCAATTGCTCAACCAAAATCGGTAATTTTGGATTTGAGTTTAGATCAAATCAATAACATGCTTATCGTAACACCTCCACCAAAGAAGATGGATACAGAACAGAAAGCTGAGGTCAAAGCCTTTAACTTCCTTGACAAGGACCTTCTATCACAAGACCTATTGAAATACACAGAGCTTGACAAGAACTATCTGAACGAGTATAATAAGCTTGATAGGAATTTTCTTGATACGGACTTTCTATACAACTTCTTAGATGTTGCAACTGGCCAAATGTTAGGTAACGAACTAACGGAGTTCAATGCACTACTACCTAAGTATGATGCGGCCAGTGGGCTGAAGTATTTTGTTGAAGGTGACTATGTGACACTGTATCGAGAAGTGGTCAATGCGTATGCTGAAGTTACCGTATCGACACTAAATAATGCGACAGTAAACATAACGCAAGAAGGTGTGACAGTCAAACAGATTGTGAATAGCACCGGAACATCTACAATCAATATAAGGCAATCAAACTGATGAGAACATTAGCCGCTCTGCTCCTATTAACTGTTTCTGCGAATTCGCAACAGATCAATAATGCAACTGTGAACCTACAAGGAACTAATCAGAATGTTAGTATTACTCAGTCTGGTGCTAATCATAGTGCTACCCTTAATATCACTGGCTATAATATCACGGCTATTATATCTCAATCTGGAAACACGCCTCAGTCTTTTAGTCTTAGTGTTACTTGTGACATCTCTTGCCCCACTAGCCCTTATATCGTTAATCAATACTGATGGAAACGCTGGGCAAATATCTTACAAGCACATGGGCAGTTGCCATCAGCGTTTGTCTCCTGTTGACATTGTATGTGGTCAATCCAGGCCCAATACAGACACTCCAGCTAAAGACCTTTGACTATCTAATCACCTCACTGGTCAAGAAGCAGTCAGAGGAAATTGTCGTTGTCAATTTTGGTGAGAAGTCGGTCGAGAAGTTTGGGCAGTGGCCATTTGACCGCAGAGATATCGCAACAACAATCAATAAACTAAAAGAAAACGGTGCTTCGGTAATCGTTGCACCAATTCTATTCTCAGAGAAAGATAGGGCTGGTGGTGATAGTGAATTGGCAAAAACTCTTGATGGTGTTATCCTCGCACAAACACCCACTACTCAAAACAGTAAGCCTGATTCGGTCCGTCGTGGGTTCGCTAGTATCGGTCCTGTTGATCCTGCTTCTTACGTTTATCGTTGGGCTGGTGGACTACGCCCTCTTGACCAGTATGCCGAAGCTGCCTCAGGAGTTGGTGTGGTCGCAACAGTCCCTGAACTGGACGGTGTGGTTCGCCGTATGCCTCTATTGGTCAATATTGCATCTGGTCTTTATCCTAGCATACCTCTGGAAACCATTCGTGTCGCTGCTGGAGACCCTAGCTTTCAAGTTAAGACGAACGAAGGCGGCATCGAAGCAGTCAGAGTCCCAGCATATCCAGCCATCGACACAGACGAACGAGGTCGCATCTGGTTAGCATGGAATACCAAATTCAAGACGCTAGAAGCAACCGATATTAATGCTCGCGTCAAAGACAAGATAGTTATACTTGGATTGACAATCGAAGGTGTTGGTGGTATCATAGCAACACCAATTGGTGAGAAGTGGGCACATGAGATACAGGCTCAGGCCTTACAGACACTGGTCGATGGTACTTCTATTTCTCGCCCCAACGTAGGAAGGCTAATAGAAGGAGCACTACTAACCACCATCCTGCTACTATTGCTCCGTATAGTTCCAAGACTGAGTGTAGCGTTAACAGTTCCATTTTATCTCCTCTTTGTTGCAGGTGTTTCAGTTGGCTCATACTACTTATTCAAAACAAATCTTCAGCTATGGGATCCAAGTTATATCATTCTTGCTGGTTCTATTGTATTTGGGCATCTTGTGTTCAATAACTTTGCTCGCGAATTCAGACTCAAGCAACAGATTAAGAAACAGTTTGGAACTTATCTATCCCCTGCACTAGTAGAAAAGTTGCAGAAGAATCCAGAACTACTAAGATTAGGAGGAGAGACCCGTGAACTATCTATTATGTTTACTGACGTTAGGGGGTTTACGACTATCTCTGAACATTACGGTAATGACGTACAGGGCCTTACGAAAATAATGAATCGCTATATGACAGCGATGACGGCTAAGATAATTCAGAACGAAGGCACACTAGATAAGTATATTGGTGACGCACAGATGGCATTTTGGAATGCACCATTAGATGATGAGATGCACGCCAGACATGCAGTAAAGACAGCTTTGGAGATGTTAGGTGATTTGGAACGATTTAACAAAGAGATCGCCACTGAGGGTGTTCCATCCTTTGGTATGGGTCTTGGGATTAACACAGGCTCCGTTGTGGTTGGCAATATGGGTAGTAGTCAACGCTTTGATTATACTTGCCTCGGTGATACTGTCAATCTAGCCTCGCGCCTGGAAGGGCAGAGTAAGCCATATCATGTGAAAATGGTCATTGGCCCACAGACATATGAATATGTGAAGGATGAATATCTATGCCTTGAGCTTGATTGTCTTGCTGTTAAAGGCAAGAACAAGGGCGTGAACATCTACACTATCGTTGAGAAGAATGGTTTGAATATAGCCGCATCTCGGTCTCATGCAGCCTTCTTACAATTTTATCGCGAACAGAATTGGGATAAAGCTCTTGAGTACATACCATATATAAATCAAGCGTTCGAAGGTGATATGAAAGAGTACTATGCTATGATGGCAGAACGTATCGAAGAGTATAAGCTTAACCCATTATCAAAGGATTGGGATGGCGTATTCAGAACGAACTCTAAGTAGTACTTTATATCTTCTTATTTTTCTTGTCTGGCTCTTGCTTGGTATTTTGCTCTGGGTTCGATACGGGCCCATTATTTACTTCGATAGCATTGTTATGATGCTTGGCTGCTAGTTCTTCAGCAGCTTTCACTTGTTTGTCCGCCGCTTCTAATTCACGCTTCTGAGCCTTTGCGGCCGTCTCAACGTCATGCAGATGGCGTTCAGATTCAATCTCTTTACCACGCAATTGTAAGACTATATTGATCTTCTGATTCAAACGGATAAGGTCGTTGTCGAGCATACGAATGCGGTCGATAAGAGCAATCAGCACCGTCGAGGCCTCACTGGTCACCGGCTTGATCTCTTTGGTTGCCCATGTCCATACATAATAGATCATGTATCCCATGCCGCCTGCGGCTACGATTGGGAATCCATACTTGTTAATCAGATCAGCAATACCACCCATTGTTACCTCTTCTTAAAAAATTTCTCGACCAAGCTTCTATCTCTTGTTATCAAATACACTTTATCATCGACCAGAATAGTATAATACTTTATACAATTCCTCACTCTTTCAACCACCGTGTGTGAAGTCATAGCCGACCAGCAATACGAGGGCGAAGCATAGCACCACAAAGGCATAAATAGTATATGTCAGCAATTTAATCGCGTCTAGCATCGTTCTTTCCATCCGCTCTTGCGATACGGTCAACATCTGGTTTGACACCAAGAGCATTAGAGACCAGCGTGTCAATACGGATAACATCGTGGTTCATAGTTTTGACACGATTATCCAAGGCCTGAATAATACCAGATAGGCCCTTGACAGCACTCATAACACCTGCTAGGATAAACTTCATTGTGAGGAATACGAAATAACCGCCAGCGCAAGCTGCTGCGATAGGAAATCCTACTTCTGCGACTAATTTGAACCATTCATCCATTATTCACACCTTTTTGGTTGACATGTGCGTTCGTTTACTATATACTATTTAGACAATAAGGCAAGCGAGGCCGAGTGGCGAGGCACTGTCCTGATAAGACAGAGGTAGAAGGATCGTAACCTTCCGTTTGCACCAATAGCCGTTTAAGCTAATCTGGTGAAAGCGCCTGCCTGAAGAGCAGGAGAGCCTGGATCGAAACCAGGAGACGGCACCATTCGGGGTTAGTTCAATTGGTAGAACTACGGACTTTGAATCCGTGTGTTGGTGGTTCGAGCCCATCACCCCGAGCCAACTTTGGAGATATATGATGAAGGTCAGAGAACTAATTGAAATCTTATCTAAACAAGATGCGGACACAGATGTGTTTCTGGAATATGATACTATGTGTTGTGTTTATAACGATTTCGTTATTGCTAAAGTTACTAGCCATGAAAAATATTATGACGGCATCTATCTAATGTGTGAAAATACAGAAATGGCAAAATATTTGTTCAATAATAAAGGTCATATATTTTCCATTTTGCATGGAGTTGAATGATGAAAGAAGATAATAAGTATAAGGTGACATATTCGTTCTCTGTAGAGTATGAGAATGTTAACCTACCTGATGAGCCTAACCATAGTCTTACTGTAGTGACATTCGATGGTACGGATGCTCATCTCAGTCTGGTGCTAAATCAGTTTGCAACCTTTATAAGGGCCGCAGGCTATCATTGGGTTGACAGTCTTGAGGTTGTTAAAGATGAAAAGTAACATCGATATTAGCCCATTGGAGCTTGAAACGCTTATGAAGTGGGTTGAGACACTTGACCCTAAACCGCATGTAATTAGACTATCGGCCGAAAGTACTGGTATCGGAATACATATCCGAGCCGAGATTGAAATGGGAGATGGTGAAGGTCGGTTTAAAGATATCACCGACTATGAAAGTTGGTGAGAATACTGGGGATTGGTGAAATGGTATCACAACTGACTCTGACTCAGTTATTCGAGGTTCGAGCCCTTGATCCCCAGCCAATTGGTGCCTGAGCAGGACGGTAATGCACAGGTCTGCAAAACTTCGAGAACCCGGTTCGACTCCGGGAGGCACCTCCAATAAGCATCGGTAGCTCAACTGGATAGAGCGTTGGTCTACGGAACCAAAGGTTGAGGGTTCGAATCCTTCCCGATGCACCAAAAAGGAATATCACATGAAGAAAATACTAACAATAGTCATACTTTCGACTATTTTATCTGGCTGTGCTATAACTGAAAAGTTTTTTGTTGACCATAAGAAAAAAGAGTATATGATAGCTTCATGGTACAAGCACGGAACAAGAACAGCCAATGGTGAAAAGTATGACTATATGGGTATGACGGCCGCTCACAAAAAGCTGCCATTCGGAACTAAATTGAGGTTGACAAGAGGCGATCAGTCTGTTATAGTAAGAGTCAATGACAGAGGGCCGTTCATCAAGGGAAGAGATATTGACCTTTCAATGGGTGCTGCTAAAGCACTTGGTTGTTTGAGAATGGGCGTCTGTAAAGTCGAATATATATTACTGACTCAATGAGGATG
>Ga0209596_1001689_pt1 | contig 18726 bp, 18 predicted proteins | sample M_130807_MF_Meta_FD_187314 | JGI IMG/M metagenome (GOLD analysis project Ga0209596, IMG submission 187314) | Freshwater microbial communities from Lake Montjoie, Canada to study carbon cycling - M_130807_MF_MetaG (SPAdes) (version 2) | ecosystem: Environmental > Aquatic > Freshwater > Lake...
GGAACAAACTTCTAATGATCCTTTACACGGCAAAACACTTGAATTTATTGTAACGGAGCTCGTGAACTATTTTGGCTGGGAAGATTTAGGTCAGCATATTCCAATTAATTGCTTTAATAGCAACCCCAGCATCAAATCAAGTTTAACTTTTTTACGCAAAACCCCTTGGGCACGCACTAAAGTGGAGCAGCTGTATATTAGGATGATTAAAAACTAAGCGTATTCAATTTATCGATAGGATTCATCATGTAGGTAATCATTGAATTATCTTTCAATAATTCCACCACCCTAAATCCTTTATAAGGGGTTCCCCAATTACCGCCTACATGCGCATCAAAAATATAAGGTACTTTTTCAACCATTTGCGCGCCATCTTGATCATGCTCATGTCCATGGAAAACCGCCTTTACATTTGGATATTTTTTGATGATATCAAATACTTCAGGTGTACTTATGCCATTTTTTGTCCACTTTGCTTGTGGTATATGTAAAAAGATGAACACTTGATTCTTGTCCTTATGTGTTTCCAAGGTGTTATTCAACCAAGTTAAATCCGGTGATAAATAAATCCCTTGTTCATTGGAAGTATCTCCCAATAAAATTCCATTGCCTTTTACAACAACATCATGATTTAAAGGCGTGCCCCAAACACTGTTCCAATATTCGGGTGTTACCATATCATGATTGCCTCTAGTTACATAATAAGACATTTTTAAAGCATCTAATTTCCCTTTCACCAATGGCAAAAAGGATTTTTCATTATGAATCAAATCTCCATTCACTACACAAAAATCTACTGGGCTTTGCTGATGGAATAAATTTATTTGATTGATGATAGTTTCTGTCATTTGCTCAAATAGTGTATTAGGCTGGCCATAATGAACATCGGAAGCCACTACAAATCGGAGTTTAACCTTAGTTCTTAAACCAATAACATCATTGGCACTTAACGGGAGCACTTTACCTGTCAATAAAAAAGCAGATGCAAAGGAAATGTTTTTAATGAATTTTCTTCGACTATCCCTTATGATGTTAATTTCAGACATAAACTAGTATTAAACTGTTTTCTTAGGCGGAAGCGCGAAAGCAGTTGCTTCGTGTTCGAAATTTCCATTATGCGCACCATCACAAAAAGGCTTGTTTTTACTTAATCCACAACGGCATAATCCGATTACTTCCCTACCGGCTAAATCGTATGTATTTCCAGCACGATCTACAATTGTGAATTCTCCTTCTACCTTTAATGAACCGTTATTGTTAATGGTAATCTTAGTTGACATATTTTTTATTTAGGTGTTAAAAATAATACATTACCCATTAAAAAAAGAATAAATAAAAAATTAATTAGGCGCGCAGTAAGTCAACAACTAATTGATCTAAAATTTCAAATGCTGTCTCGGCCATTTTGTTGCCTTTATTATCTAAAAGTGGGTTAACTTCAGTAAATTCAACACAACAAACCTTTTGTGTTGCGATAAATAAGCCTAATAACTCCTTTATTTCACCTGATGAGAAGCCAATAGGCACCGGAGTCCCCGTTCCATAAGAAACACGATCACAATCCAATGAGTCCACATCAAAGGATATATAAATTTGATTGCAACTATTTAATTGCTTAATTGCTTCTTGAATACAAAATTCCAAACCCTTTTCTCTAGTCTCTTCCACTTCGAAATATAAAATTTTGTACTGATCGATAATTTTCTTTTCTGCAGTCTCAAAATCACGCAACCCAAAATATACCAAATGATCAGGTACTATTTTTGCGCCAGGAACACCTATATTTTTTAATTCGTTCCATTGTTGCGCTGTGATTTCACCTGGTTCATTAATTTTTGCAGCTATATTATCCATATTCATTGCTGCAGCAAGCGGCATTCCATGAATGTTACCTGAAGGTGATGTAAATGGTGAGTGTAAGTCAGCATGTGCATCAATCCATATTACACCAATTGTTTTTTCAGGATTTGCTGCCTTAATGCCACTGATGGTACCTAGCGCCGATGAATGATCTCCAGATAATATAATGGGGAAATCGCCTGATGTAATAGTTTCTTTAACGGCGTCGGCTACGCGCTGACACTGCTCCTTAACATGCTCAATTCGCTTAGCAAAATTGTTGGTGTTTTTATGATAGATAGATTCATTATGTGTTTTAACATCTACATAATGATATCGATGAAAAAAATCATTATTATGATTGATAGCCGCAATTTCAATTGCATCTATGCCCATATCTGAACCGCGCGTACCCGCGCCAATATCAGATCTATTTTTAATAATTTTAATATTCATAGACGTGATTGCTTCCAAGAAAATAAATCAACTAATCTTTTTCAGTTGGGGTTACAAAAGCTGCACGACGCGGTGCAGGGTATGGAATATTTCCTTTTAACCCATGCCACAAAATTTTATTAAATTCAAAATCATTGTTGCTATCCTCTACGACAAAATTTAATTTTTCTGACCTTTGTTGCCATTCATTGCGTACCGTATTTACTTCCTTCGTATTTATTTTAGGAGCAATCGCTGAAAATACAAAGGGTTTTGCCGTTGAATCAAAACACTTCCACATGGGCGTTGCTGCAGCATCATATTGTGTCATAGGCGGAATCCCTAAAATAAGCTCCATGGTTCTTAACATAGAAGTAGTGGTGTAAGGGGTATGATCAACAAAATTACGTTTCACAAAACCTCCTGCAACATAAGCGGGACTGCGGTGTGCATCCACATGATCCGATCCGTTTTGTGCATCATCTTCCAAAATGAAAACAGCAGTCTCATTCCAGATGGAACTTTTGGCTAATGCTTCAATAAATAAACCAACTGCGTAATCATTATCAGCAACATGTGCATAAGGGGTTGGTCTGCCTAATCGTAAACCTTCAGTATGGTCATTACCTAAACGTACGGTGTTGAACTGCGGTACTTTATTTATTGCTAATAAAGAATCAAAATCCTTTTTCCAAACCTGAAAACGATACGCATCTGTAATTGCTAAATTGTAGCTAGGGTATTTTGCACTAAAGTGATCTTTTAAAATAGGTATACTAGGTTTACCAGCAGGTACAAATTCACCATAACTTCTATAACTAACTCCATTACGATAGCACTGATTCCAAATAAAACCATTTTTATTATTGGCAATTTCTCTTTCTCCTTCGCCACCATAAGTTCCGCCATGACCCCCATAACTACTTGGCCATGTTTTTTCTAAATAGTCAGTCGCGTAGCCACCCATGGACCAATTATGTCCATCGGCACTCACTTCGGCATCCACATAAAAATTATCAAGTAAAACAAATGACTCCGCAATATGATGCTGATTGGGGGTTATATTTTTCCCAAATAATAATAAACTAGTATCGCCATTCCCCTGCGGGATATCAGCTAATACCTGATCATAGGTTCTGTTTTCTTTAATGACATAAAAAACATACTTGATGGGCGAACTTTGATTTTGCTTCATGGGTATCGGAAAACCTGGTGCAGTTGCATCTGCTAATATTGTTTTTGCAATTGAATAAGGTACATTTTTATATACCGCCTTTGAGTAAGCTATTAAATCCTTATCTGAAGGAACAGGAATAATACTCATACTTCCGGTGAACAAACCCCCAATATATTCGACCTGGTCTCCTGGTTTAAAACTAGCACCATGGCTAATTACTTCCTCCTTTGGCCGCACTGGAGAAGGACCAAAAGCATTGGGTTTTGATGAAAACCCTTTCCCATTCGCAACCCATAATTTATTATTTAAAACACGTACCGAAGTTGGATACCAACCCACTGGAATAAAACCTTTAGCAACACTTTCACCAGGCTCCTCCACGTCAAAAACAGCAATACAATTGTTATTTGCATTGGCAATATACAAACGCTTATTTACAGCATCCAGGGCTAAGCTATTGGTCGTTGAACCACTTGGCGAATTTGGGAAAAGTGCCGCATCCAATGTTTCAATGACCGCTTTTGTTTTCAAATTTATAATTGAAACACTATTATCATTTGAATTACATACATATAAATACTTTCCATCGGGAGTCACTAACATTTCATTTGGATTGTCCCCCACCTTAATGGATGGCTTCCAACTTAAAGTAGTTAGATCAAGTATATTTACTTGGTCACAACCCCAGCAGCTCACATACAGTTCATTGTTATTGGGATTCATAATACAGGCATATGCTTCGCCATCGATACCTAACTTTTTTACAAATTGTTTTGTTTTCAAATCAAAAATGTAAAGCTGTCTGTCCTCACGCGTAACGACATATAATAAGTTTCTTTTTTCATCTAATGCAATACCTGAAGGGCCAATAGCTGTAGGCCAAGGTTTCCCTAAATTAAATGTGTCTGTATTATTTAAATGCTTATCCTTAATTGCATATTTGATAATGATATTATCATGCCCACCAGAAGCATACAAATATTTTTCATCCGCTGAAAACTGCAAACCATAAAATGATTTCCCTATAGCAACAGAATCAATTACTTTTTCTGTTTTAGCATCAATGAGTTGTATGCTTTGCGTACTTTGACCATTATTCGTCACTGCTAACAAATTACCGGATTTACTCACGGCAATGTTTAAGGGTAAATCCCCCAAAGTAAACGATTTACCAACTGGCGATAATTTCCAACCATTAGGTAAAGTGATTTGTGAAGGAATCACTTGGGCATTTAATACTAATGTGAAGCACATTGTTATTAATAGTAAGATTTGTTTTTTCATAGATAATCCTGTATTTTCAGTAACAAATTTACGCATAATTAAACAACATAGTTTAAGTATTGGCGTAAAAGCAAATTAATAAATCATTAAACTATTGACCTATGAAATTCAGATTTACACTTTATTTAATATTAATCATAGGCCTATTACAAGCGCAAAAAAATAGCCTACAATCCAAAGTGTATCAATGGGATATTAATAATAATGGTAGTAGTACCAAAGTGCAAAAAACAACTATTTTCGGAGGCAAAGGGGGTGTTTTAGCTAGCCATACTATGATAGGTATCAGTATTCCTGCAGGGAAAAAATGGGAAGTGAAAGTGAAATCGCAACAAGAAAAATTTTACATCATTAAAACCGGCATAGCTGATATTGAACTTAATGACCAAAAATCACAATTAAACAGGGGATCAGTTGTGTGCGTGTTACCTGGCGATAAAATACAAATCAAAAATAACAGTACTAACTTATTACAGATATATGAAATGAGTTATTCCGCAGGGGAGAAAATAAACATCGAAAGAGGTGTGAAAGCTGGTGGATCATTTATAACCCTTTGGGATAATATCAAATTTAAGCCGCATGAAAGAGGTGGGGTAAGGCAATTTTTTGATCGCCCAACTGCCATGTTAAATCGTTTTGACATACACGTGACCCAATTAAACGTAGGTTTCAAAAGCCATGAACCGCATACCCATGTAAATGAGGAAATTATATTGATGCTAGATGGCAATGCTGAAATGCAAATAGGGACCGATCATCAAAAGGCTAATCCAGGGGATGTAGTATTATTAGGATCAAACATATTGCACAACCTTACCAATGTAGGAAACACTGCTTGTTTGTATTTTGCTATTCAGTGGAATTAAAGATGCTGCTGAACAAAATCATCGCAATACTTCTTGATTAAATCTCTGGTAGCAGCAAAGGATTTATTAATTTCATCTTCTGTTCCTGTTGCTTTAGCAGGATCCGGAAAATTATAATGAAATTTAATTGCATTACTTGGGAAATAGGGACACCGCTCCTTTGCATTATCACAAACTGTAATAATAAAATCAAAGGGAATATCTCTATATTCTAAAACATTATTGGAAGTATTATCAGCTATATCAATCCCATCGGCTTTCATGGTTGCAATCGCTTTTGGATTTACACCATGCGTTTCAACACCGGCACTATACACATTAGCTTTTCCTTTAGCAAAGTATTTTAAATAGCCATCCGCTATTTGACTTCGGCAACTATTGCCAGTACATAATACTAATATATTTTTCATCCTATATTATTTAAATTATATTTTTAATTAGCAACATCCTCCCCCAGGTGCACATTTTTCCGCCATAGGTTTTTTTGCAAAAACGGTTACACTAAATATCCCAGTGGCCCCATTTTTAAATGCTAAAATTTGATCAGCAGTTAAATAATTAATTAAAATATCATCAGGAATGATGATGGGTTTTTCCTTTTGGATAGTTACTTGTTCAAAGCCATTCGCATGTATCAATTCCATATACACTTCCTTCTGAATAGCACCTGATACACAACCCGCATACATTTCAGCATCTTTTCTTAATCCTTCAGGCAAAGCGCCAACCAAAACGACATCCGAAATACTAAAATGACCCCCTGGTTTTAATACCCTATAAATATCTTTAATAACCGCATCCTTGTTGGGCACTAAATTCAAAACACAATTACTTACAATAACATCAGCTGTATTCGCTGTTATTGGCATAGACTCAATATCACCTTGTCTAAATTCAACATTATTAAAACCTCTCGCTTCTGCATTTGATCTTGCTTTATCAATCATAGCAGGGGTAAAATCAACGCCAATGACCTTCCCAGATTCCCCTGTTTCGTGACGTGCAATAAAACAATCATTCCCAGCGCCACTTCCTAAATCAACGACCACATCTCCTTTTTTAATTTGTGCAAATTGGGTAGGTAGTCCACAACCCAAGCCCAAATCTGCATCTGCATTATATCCATTCAAAGTGGTATAGTCCTCGGACATAATATTATATACCTCGGTGGAGCAACCACCTGCGCCACAACAGGATGACATATTGGTTTCCTTGTCCTGTAAAGCTATTTCGCTATATTTTTTTCTTACAATTTCTTTTAGTTGTTCTTCGGTTTGCATAAAATTTATTTTTAATTTTTTTTAATGTCAGGAACAGCATTTCGAAATTTTAACTTCCATTTTTTCAAACAACACATTCATTTGTGTTTGGGCTTTGATCCATTCTTTTTCATCAATACAATAACAAACCGAAGCGCCATCTATATTTCCTCTGATCAACCCAGCATCCTTTAATTCCTTTAAATGTTGCGAAACCGTTGATTGTGATAAAGGCAGGTCATCCACAATATCCCCACAAATACAGGTTTGCTTTTTTAATAATAAATTTAAAATGGCGATTCTGGCTGGATGCGATAAAGCCTTTGCATATTTTGCAATACTTAATTCCTTTATAGAATACTCGGCTGTTTTGGTAGTTCCCATATTAATCGTAAAATTACGATTAATATTTTTAATTGCAAAAATATATTTTAGTGATTATGTCACCGTCTAATATTAAAGGAAAGCTTAAATTAGGCCATAAACAATGATGCATATTAGTGGTACTACTAATATGCATCATAAATGAAGTTTTATAAACCGCGCTTGATACTAATATTGAATCTTAAACACCAATGCTTCCGTGTTTGCATTCAATTTTTTAACTGGGGTAAAAATGGATAAATTGGTCGATGTTTGTTTAAAAATTATTTTTTGATCGGTTCCTAAAATTTGAATCTTTTTAATTGGGCTTTCAGTATTAATATTGAGTTTATAAATTTCACTGATTGCTTCTTTAGCTGCAAGTTGATAAATTGCATAAATACAATCTTGCTTTTTGGTAAATACCCACTTACCTTGACCTGGCAATGCGGCATCAGCCTCTGCATCATAAATAGCCTCTCCATTCACTTGCATCCATTTACCAATATCTTCTAAACGGGCATAAGCATTGGGATCCCACTCGCCATCGGGACCTGGCCCAATATTTAAAAGCAGGTTCCCATTTTTTGAAACAATCTCGGTTAATAAATGAATCACTTTTCTAGATGATTTATATTCATCATTGGGCACATAGGACCAAGAGTTACCAAGTGTCATACAACTTTCCCAAGGATAAGGCAAGTACGTAGCTGGCACCTGTTGTTCAGGCGTAACATAGTTCTCATATTCGCCATGAACCGTTCTGTCAACGACCAATAACCCCGGTTGATGCGTTCTAGCCATACGCGCAATATTTGCCATATCAATATCTTGATTATGGGTAATGGTTCGTTGCCACTCTACGGAAGTATCTACGGAACTAAACGGACGAACCCAACCACCATCTAACCAAAGAATATCGATTTTGCCATAATCGCTCATCAACTCCTCAATTTGATTGTAAGTAAATTTTTTAAATGCCTCCCATTTCTCAGGATATTTTTTAGGATCATAGGATACGTTGCGATCTTTCGGAGGAAAATATTTCCACCAATAATCAGGTGTATTCCAATCGGGTTTTGAAAAATAAGCCCCAGTCATAAAACCTTGATCGCGAAAAGCATTAAATATTTCTTTGGCAACATTTGCTTTTGGATTGTTTGCAAATGGTGATTTAGTTCCAGTGATTTTGTAATCAGATTGTTTGGTATCAAACATATTAAACCCATCATGATGCTTGGTCGTAAATACGACATATTTCATGCCTGCATTTTTTGCAGCAAGTGCCCATTTTTCTGGATTAAATTTAACAGGGTTAAAAGTATTTTGTAAATTTTCATAGGCTTGCTTATAGCTAAACCAATCCTGAGCGTATGGACCTTTTCGTACTGTCCATCCCTCGTCTTCCGGACATAGGCTCCAGCTTTCAACCACACCCCATTGGCTATACGTACCCCAATGCATTAACAAACCAAATTTTATCTTACCCCATTGAGATAATTTGGCTCTTACTAATTGATCAGAAGGAATCGTGTATTTTAAACTAGCAGTATGTTCTTGTGCATTTACAGACATGAACATTAATGCAAAGAATACGAATAAAAGTTTTTTCATTTAAATAGGTTTTTTAGCAATTGTAAATTAATACAATTCCTAAAACAAGTCCTTCTTTAATGAAAAAAATAAAAATTAATTAAGCTGATTTTCTAACAAACTTGGTTAAAATAACAATAGTTTGTTCATTCACTTTTCCTTCAATTTGTTCCGGGTTATCAGGGACTAGTCTTATTTTACGTACAATCGTTCCTTTGGGTGCCATGAAATTTGCCCCTTTTACGTTTAACCCTTGTGTTAATACAATTGTATCCCCATTTTGTAATTCAGTACCATTACTATCAACATGTATCGCTTCGGTTTGATAAGCACTTAAAGCCCAAGTAACCACGGTTTCGTCAAAATCAACTGAGGTTAGTAATTCATTGGCCCATTCATTTTCTTTTATACCATAAAGAATTCGATAGCTTAAAGCGAGTACACTAGGTTCGATATTCCAAATACTTCCAGCCAAACATTGCCAGTGATTCCCAGCTTCCTTGCCTTCAATGATTGACATACATTGATCACAAAGGGCTACTTCGTTTTCAATCACATCATTACTCTTAGGGCTTACTGTATAAGCAATAGTGGCTGCATCAGTTGTGCAAAGCTCACATAAGTCCTGGCATCTTTCCTTTAGTTTACTCGAAATAGTTGATTTCATAAATACAAATTTTACCATTTAGGTTTAATGTGATTCCCCACTTATAAAGAATTATCTCCGTCGATTAAATCCTTTCTTTACAACCGCTTTTGGATTGTAGGCTGGGGTTGGTCCAAATTCAGTTGGTACCGTTCCTTTAAAAATTGGGGCACCTAAAAGTTGTTCTATAACTCCACATTTGCCTTGTTCATTTTCGCTAACAAGTGTAAATGCAGTACCAGAAGTAGCTGCACGCGCGGTTCGTCCTATTCGGTGTATATAATCCTCGCCATCATTAGGCACATCATAATTAATCACTAAATCAATATCATCAATATCAATCCCCCTGCTTAATACGTCGGTTGCCACCAAAATATTGATTTTTTGATTTCTAAAATCCTGTAAATATTGTTCCCTGCTTTTTTGATCTAAATCAGAATGAATTTCAGCAACAGCTAAGTTCGCATGCTTTAATTTTAAAGTTAATTGCTTAACATTCAATTTTTTTGAACAGAACACAATTACTTTTGAAAACTTTTTTGAGCTTAACATATCAATAATAATGGGCACTTTTTGTGCTTCGTATACAATGAATGCTTTTTGAACTATTTGCTCCGGCGGTTTTGAAATTGCAATATTTATTTCAATTGGATCGTGTAATAATTTTTTTGCTAGCACACGCATCTTTGCTGGCATAGTAGCTGAAAACAAAAGGTTTTGACGAACCGCGGGTAAAAAGGTAACAATCTTTGATAAGTCATCACTAAACCCCATATCTAACATTCGGTCAGCCTCGTCCAACACTAAATATTTAAGCCCCTTTAATTTAACATAGCCCATATTTAAATGTGCAATCATTCTGCCTGGTGTACAAACCACAATATCAACACCGCTCGTTAATGCCTTTTTTTCTGTGACAAATGAATTTCCGTCACCACCACCATAAACGGCGATGGAACTAATATCGGTAAAATAAGATAGGCCTTCAATACTTTCGGCAATTTGTATGGCTAATTCACGTGTTGGCACAATAATCATTGCATTAATGTCGCCTGCATGATGGGGAGAAGTGAGTAATCTGTGTAATAAGGGTAATAAAAAAGCAGCTGTTTTCCCAGTGCCAGTTTGCGCAGCAGCAATAATATCCTTGCCTTCTAAGATGGGAACCATTACTTGTTGTTGCACAGGTGTCGCATTTTCATAACCCATTGCGTCAATCCCTTCTAAAATACGTGGGTCCAACCCTAAATCAATAAACTTCAAAATAAAATATTTAATACTTGTATACCTCGAAGGTACGACAAAATTAAAGCTATGCCTATTAATTAGATTTGTTCAAAAACAATAGCTTGGCTTGAACAAAAGTGGCAATAACTTGAATGATACCCATGGTCAAAAATAAAGCATCAAAAGAGATGTAATTAGCAATTAAGCCGCCTATGGCAATTGCGATACCAGATACAAAATGGGTGTGTCCACTTGCCAAACTCCAATGAAAAGTATTTTCTGTGTCTTCCATATTACTGGCGAAAAGTGAGTCCCAAATCGGTGCACTTAAGGCTTCTGCAATACCCAATCCAATTTGCAATAGAAATAATTGGGTAGGATTTGAAACAAACATATAGCCAAAGGTGAGTAAAGCATTTAAACCATAGCCCGCAATCATCACATGTTTTTTGTACGTTGAATGATTAAAATATTTCCCAATTAAAAAATAAAAAACACCTGTAGTCACTAAATAAAAAGCCCAAGCCCAGGTAATATCTAATAAATCACCCCCAATTTTTTCAGCATAAATAGTAAAAAGGGGGCCTAATAAACCTTCGCCAAAATACCATAAACTGGAAGCGATTAATAATATTTTAGTGGTTTTAGTGAGACGCATTTTTAGAATTTATAAGTAAACCCAAGTTGAAAATAAAATTGATTATTTAAATGCAGCTCGGAATAGGGCGTAGAATTAATTTTTGTCGTTGTTGAACCAGTCGGTGAAGTTACTATGTTTGTAGTTAAAGTTTCCACTTTATTGAATGGAATTGAATAAGTGGGTGTAAATGTAGCAAGCCAATGATTATTCTCATAAGATAGTGGTATTGAAAAATCTGTATTCAAGAATTTAAATCCCTTGTCTTGAACTACGGTGCTACTTGTTAATTGGGAGCCAATGGCTTGCCCTCCCTTTGGTCCTCTTAGCCCATTCAAACGACGATTCACATTTGATTCATAATAATTAACTGTGCTTAAATTCAAATAAAAATATGGATTTAAAGTCCAAGTAGAATTATCATTTTTTGAAATATGTATCGTTTTCTCTATGCCTGGGGTAAACTGAATATCAGCTTTACTTGTAAAAAAAATATCGATTACATTATTAAATTGGAAATAATTAAAATCATAATTCAAACTTGCGCCAATATCACTTGTGATATTACCATTAATTAAATTAGCGCCTCCTGAATAAAAATATTTAGAACCATATAGTTCGCCATATATTTTTTTGCCAATCTTATATTCATATCCCAGATCAAATTCAAAATAATCAAATCCTTTCATCCCTGGGGTGAGTAAATAACTAGCACTAAAATTTGAAAAAAGACCATTGGCTAAATGTAAGGAAGCGGTGGTTGTTTGATAGGGGTATTTAATTGAATCAGCCCTAGCATTGTATATGTAATTACTCAAATATTCTGATTGAATTGAAAAAGTGACCGAATCCGATGATTTTATAGTCTGTGCCTGCAAATTACTTCCTATAAAAAGAGAAAATAAAAGACTGAAATATTTAAAAAAGGCGCTATTCATGTTATTTTATTTAATTAGATACTAAAATAAGCAAAAAGTTTAAAACTAAAATTACGCATTTCAAGTATGAATATTTTATTTTAACTTAGTTATTATGTATGTAATAATTTATTGCTATTGTATTTTGAAATTATTAGCTAGAATGCTATTTGGTGTAATATTATCTGAACGTAAAGCAGTGCAATTATTAACACATATTGAAATAAAATTCAATGGAAAATTTGAACCTTCTACTTTTAAAAAAATTAAAAAATTTCAAGGTATTCAACAATATATCATAAACGATAGTTTTGCAAAACTTGAAAACAGATATACTAATAAAGTTGAAAGAGAAAACAATAAACTATATTTTATATTAGCTAGTTTATACGATGACTTAATGGATGAGCATATCGTAAGTAAGGAAGTATTAAATGAAATGTTTTTAAACCCAGAAAACGCTAAACCTAAAAGTTTTAGTGAAGCTGTTTTAATTGATATACATTTAAAGTTACTTCGTCTAGTTAAAGACAAAGAAGCATATCAGAAAGTACTCCATAGTATTCATCAAGCACAAGTAGATTCATTAGAACAATTAAAAATTGATATTTCATTAGAACGTATTTTATCTATTACTGAACGTAAAGGAGGATATAGCTTATTGATGTGCAGACATTATATTCAAATGTCAGCGAATGAAGCTATTGATAATTGTTGGTATCAATTAGGCGGCATGATTCAAATGACCAATGACTTATATGATATACATAAGGATACGATTGCTGGTATTCGCACATTTGCAAATACGCAAAATTCATTTGAAAAAATTAAAGCTGATTATGAGTTGCAAGTCGAAAAATACAAAGCTAGTATTCATACACTTAATTATACCAATTCAAATAAGTTAAAACTTCAAATTAAATTATCATTAATACCTGCGCTTGGTTATGTTGCATTAGAAAATTTAAATCGACTACAAGGAGATAAAAATACACTAAAGCCTTTTAAAGATTATCCAAGAAAGGAATTGATTATCGATATGGAAAAAGTGAAAAATATAGTGAGTTTGTTTAAATATAGTTACCAAATTGCAAAGAATTAAATAATTGCTATTGAGCTAGTTACGATTGCATCTTATGATACCAGATTTTGCTTTTTGATCCATTGAATTTTTAAAGGCGTGATTCTTCATTGCAATACAAATATTATAATATTCAATGGCTTCCTTGAATTTTTTGTTTGACTCATAGATTATACCTATTTGTAACGCAGCTCTTGATGCAAAATATTCTGGCAATTCAGCTCCCTTTTGTATGGTTGACTTATAAAACTTAATAGCTTGCTCCTGATCACCCATGATATCATAAATTCTTGCTAACCTGTATGAAAATTCAGCCCTATCCGCTGGGGTGTTAAAATCTAAGGTGATTTTATCCGCCAATGTCATTAAAGCCTGTTTTTGAAAACCTCCATCACTTAAAATACGCGCCTTTAACAATAGTGCATTGGGCCATACGCCTGCATTAGCATTTTGTTGTGCCAACTTATCTGCATCTGTAGTTTGAGACCCGTTGGTTAGTAATTCATTCCGATAAAATATGGCTTGTTTCATATTATTTTGCAATAATGCAATCCAACTCAATTTTTCATAGGTATCCTTGATATAAAAATTGCCTTTAAATTTACTGGTAAATTCAAGGAATTCCTTTTGTGCTAAATCAAATTTCATTTGATTAAAATAGCCAAACCCTTTTTCATAATGCCAAAATGGAATATTTAAATAAGCCGACGTCATCTCAATCCCATTAGCGATCTCAAGGGCTTTTGTTGAATTTTGATGATTTAGGTATAAGTTAGTCGCCATGTAAGCATGGATATGATTTTTTTTGAAATCATAATTGTTATGCTCAATGAAGTCAAAGGTTTTTTTAGCATTTCCTTCAAAATTAATCACTAAGTAAGGGTAAATGAGTAAGGCTTCATTTAAACATATTTTAGCATATGCATCTTTGCTATTTATATAACTAAGTACAAGCTCATTTCCTTTGACAATATTCCCGTTAAAGCCTAGTAAGTTTAACATCCATTGATAATTAGTTGGAGCAGACCCAACTAGGGTTGTTAACAAGCCAAAATATAAATTATTAGGGCTAAAGCTTGGATACAGTTTACTATTATCTTTAAAATTAAAATATGCCTTTCTAAAATCTAAAGCCGCCTCCCAATTACGATCAAACCGAACAGCGGCAACTGCTTTGTGTAAATGCAATAAGCCTAAACTATATAAATAAAACGGTGAATTTTTAGGACCCGCCTTCAATAAATTAATTCTTTTTTCAAATTGCGGGTATAATGTATTGTAGTCGGAGGTTGATTCATTAAAAAATAATTGATATAAATCGGCATAGCTATCAAGTAAGGCATATGCTAAATTATTAGGACTTTTTAATTTCTCAATAGCAATTAATTTTCGTGCCTCCGGAATTCTTAACGAAGTAATGGACTCATAAATAGTTTGAACATTATCATTCCAATTGTATTGTTGTTGCGCCGATAATACATTAGACGATAATAAAAATAATAGCAGTGCTATTTGCTTCATGAGTGTAAAATTAGTGAAACTAATCCTATTTAATCTTATAACGCCATCCAAAATACATCATCCTCCCCGAAGTTGGCCCCCAAATCATGGAAGCATCAAAATAGGAATTAAATGGGTCGTTTGCAGATAAAATCGCATTAGTTTGAAAGTAATTAGATATGTTTTCTGATCCTATATACAAATCCATTGGATGCTTACTCCCAATTGTTTTTGAAATCTGTGCATTCATTAAGATATAACTAGGCGAGTAACTAGGCAAAGAATAGGCAATAGGATTAGCGGTGGTATTTGGAATTCTTTTGGCACCATTATAAGTAATGGTATAATTAAATTTCCAGTTATTCAAAGTCGCATAATCAAAACTTAAAAATGAGCGGTGCTTCGCAATATAAGGACGTTCCAATAATACGCCATGATAGGTTTGCTTAACATCAAAATATCTATAAGCTAATTTTACGTCGAATTTTTTTATAGGGCTCGCATTTAATTCAGCTTGAAAACTATTTGAAAATGATTTACCGTTTAAATTGGTAAAAGAAACTTTTCTTGGATTTTCTAAATCAACCACTACTTGATTTTCAAAATCATTTCTAAAAAAATCAAGCCCTAGTGTTGCATTATTTGCAAAAAGTATAAATTTTTGATCAAAGCTGATTCCCTTGTTCCAGGAAATTTCAGGAGAAAGTCCATAAGCGCCGCCCATATTCATAGCAGGGGCCGTATTCATGGTATGAATTTCAAGCCCTCTAGCACTCACTAATACACTATTGTTCTCGGCAAATATATTAGCAGTGCGTTGACCACGTCCAGCACTCAATCGAATAGCTGATCCTTTAAAAGGTTCGTAGCGTAAGTTAAACCTTGGTGTCGTAAATGTGCCAAATAAATTATTGTTATCTGTTCTTATACCTAAAATCATACCCAATTTATCATTGGGGGTATAGGTATACTCAAAAAATATACCCGGCACCGACTCCTTCCTATTATAATTATTCAAATTAAATAACTCATCATAATCATCAAGTTGAAAACTTAACCCAGTTCTATATTTATGTATGGTTGAATTAATGATGGACTGATATATTAAATTTCCATAAAAGCTTTTTTGATTGGCATTATAATTTGTTAAACCAAAATAGGATGTTTGATCATGATTAACCGCACTTAATTGCAAACCAATACTTTTATATTTTTGTTGTGGGAATATATATCCAATTTTCCCAAACACCTCATACCTTTCTGTATTAATACCAAGTCCATAATGATGCGTTGTGCCTTTATGACTGCTTGGGTCAAAAGTAGTTTGACCTCCTATTTTTTGGTCATTTAATATCTTGTAACCAAATTGTGTTAAAAATCCATTCGCATTATCATATTTAAATCTATTCACTAAGCTAAGTTGATTCCCCGTTGGTAAATCTCTGAATCCATCTTTATTAAAATCGATGTTCTTATTATTTAAAAAATCATCGTGCAATAATAAAGCAGTTGACCATTTTGAATTTAGTTTATGAGACAGGCTTAGATTCAAATCAGTTTTACCAAAATCATTGACATAAATATTGGCTAATAATTTTTCGGCGGTTTCGGGTTTCTTTAATTCAACATTAATTTGGCCAGCAATACTTTCATAACCATTTGCAACTGATCCTACTCCCTTGGTTAACTGAATACTTTCAATCCAAGGACCTGCAATTGAATTCAAGCCAAGGATGGTTGCAAGTCCTCTGGGGCCAGGTAAATTTTCGACGGTTAACTGCGTATAAATACCGCTTAACCCTAATAGTTGTATTTGCTTGGAACCTGTAACTGCATCATTAAAGGAAACATCCACCGACGGATTGGTTTCAAAGCTTTCACTTAGGTTGCAACAGGCCGCTTTTAATAATTCAGTTCCAGTCATTACTTGTGTTCGAATGGTACTCGTTAAAGGAATAAAACTGCCCACATTTCTGCTAAACACCGTTACCTCGTTTAACTGATTTTTAGCAGCTAAAACAACCTTAAAATCTTTTACATTTTCGATGGTAATGGTATCCGATTTAAATCCAACATAACTAATGACTAGTTTTTTGATTGGATTGATACTTATTTTAAAAACGCCAAAACTATCCGTGCGTACTCCTGTATTTGTTCCAGCCCAATACACGCTTGCATTCATGAAAGGTTCAAACTTACCATTATTACTTTCCTGCAGTACAACACCAGTAATTTGAGATACGTTATTACTTTCTTTCGGATGATCATCATGATGGGTTTCCAAATCCCTATAATGACAGCAATCAGGTAAATCTTGATAAATAAAATCTTTGGCTTTTTTATTGACTAAATCATGACCAACTGCTACAATGGTATTTTCAATTTTATCTAAGGAGATTTTTTTGGCGTCAAATTGAATGGATAATAATTTAGTATCAACATCCCATATGGCTTTACTGATCCCCTTTAATTTTAGGGCATCTTCAATTCTGCCTTTACACATTTCGCATGCACCAAATACTTTAAAAGTGGTGTCTGTAAAATTTATTTTTTGATCAGCTTGAGCGAATGTATGACTGCTTATAAAAAGACAGATATAACCTATAATATATTTGAAATTCATTTTATCTAATTTAAATTTTAATCAATGAAGCTCACTTAAAAAAAGGAGCACAACCCTGTGATTAAAATATCTAAATTAGAAAGCTACAGTCTGCAATGTAAATGGACACACCCAATAGATCAGGCGGTGCATGACTACAATAGGAATGATTTGAATTATTTGAAACTACAATAGAAACAGTTTCAAAATCACTACTATTAGGCAGAAGCGCTATTTGATGATCAACACTAAAAAAGCTATTTGCAATATTTTGATCAACTACATTCTTAATTAATTTTTTTGAATCATGGCAACATCCCTTTCCTTTTTTCTTGGATTTTTCCATGCCACATTTGCCGCATTTTTTTGTGGTATTATTCACCCAACTCATACTAGTTCCTGCAAGCTTTCCCATGCAATAATGCATGTTTACCATTACACCCGAAGAGGTAATAATAAAAATAAAAGAAAGTAAGTATAGGAATAGTTTTTTCATCGATAATAAAGGTAATAAATATTATACATATGGCTTTACATCTGCACTATATGACCAAACTCATTATAGGGTTTCAACCACTTTGCCGCAGGAAAGCATTCTGCTGCCGTAATATGGATTTTTGACCTTGTTTTCCAAACTTAACCAATTGGCGCCTTTGCCTTTGTTGGCCATTGGACAAAACTGATAATAAACAGGTACTTCATTCTTAGCATCCTTAACAAGAAGATACATATTAGATGATAGCGTAACGAATTGATCTCTTTGAACGCTAATATCATTAGACGCTTGAATGAACTTAGCTGCATTGATTAAATCATTGGATATTTTGCCCCAAGTGTTATTTGTGGCGGTATTTAAATCGGCCGTATTCACAGCTGACAAAGCTTTCACTAGCGTAGTTGCAGTTAAAACAGCTTGTTCATTATTGGTTGCAACTAAAGCATCTTTAAGACCTATGTAAGCATTGACAACTGATTTAATGGATGTATTGTTCTGGCTGTAGCCAAAAGAAAACGTTAAAAGAAATAGTACTGAAAAGAAAATTTTATTGAATTTCATAATTGCGCCTTTTAGAAGATTTAAAACGAAGTTAAATTGAAAATATGGTATTTAAATTATGTATTTGCGTATTAACAACATCTTGTTTTTTAGCTACCAAAATCATTTTCTCCGCCAATAACGCGACTGGCATGGGTTTTTGCTTCATTAACAAACCCAGCTTATTTAAGGCGTTGATAATGTGTATACTGATTTTTTCAACTGGTCTTAACTTGGAAGCCTGACGTTGTAAAATTCCAG
>Ga0209596_1001690_pt1 | contig 18720 bp, 22 predicted proteins | sample M_130807_MF_Meta_FD_187314 | JGI IMG/M metagenome (GOLD analysis project Ga0209596, IMG submission 187314) | Freshwater microbial communities from Lake Montjoie, Canada to study carbon cycling - M_130807_MF_MetaG (SPAdes) (version 2) | ecosystem: Environmental > Aquatic > Freshwater > Lake...
GCCTGACCTTCGCCCGTTGCTTCGAGAACGGCCATAGCCTTGCACTTGATGCCGTGATCGTTAAATCGCGCCCAATCGCGGATGTACTGAGCAAACTCAACCAAAGCGGCCCGGTCGGCCTTCAGTTTCTCAATGTTGGTGCTCTCGGTGTTGTCTTTTGTTTTTGCCATGACGTGCTCCTATTTCTTGCCTAACCGCATGTTATTGAAGTGCCGCAACGTCATCTCAACGTCGCGCCCGTATTTTTCGCCATCGGCATTGTAATCGGCCCCAGCAAAGTTCATCTTAAACGGTTTCCCTGTAGCCCTTTTCTTCCCCGCCGCGTTGAACTCAGATACCAAGTCGTTATATTCAGATTCGGTGAATCGAGTCATGGGCTTCCCTTTTTCAGCCGCAAAAGCAATGAGCGCGTCTTGCTTGGTCTTTGTCATTTTTTCGCCGATAGTCCCAGACCTTTTTCTCCATTCCAAGTCCTTTACTGCCGCCGCAGCTTCTGCTTCCGCTTGCGCTACAACGTCATTCATCAGCCCGGTGCGCTCTTGCCCTGCCGCGTCCTGCGCTGCCATGCGTGCAGCCGCGTTCTCGCTGGGAGTTGTGGTCTTTGCCGCAGGCTTCTTTGGAGTGGGCGCTGGGCTTGAGTTTTGCTTTGCCGCCTGCCGCGCCTTTAACGCTTCAATCGCTGCTTTGGATTTAGCATCGGCTGCAATTATCTCGGCTGGCGTCGGCACCTTGTCCTGATTCCAAATCCCGCCGGGTTTGCGGCCCGATGGCAATTCAGGCTTAACCGGGATCTCCAGCGTTGATGCTGGTGCTGGCTCTTCTGCCGCGTCCATTAGCCCGCGAAGACGGAGATACTCCTGCTTTGCCGCCACCCCCTGCGCCTGCTGGGCTGTCAGCGGCTGCGGCTTGTTCTTGCCCAGAATGCCTGAAAACACAGGGCCAAGCCACGGCTTACCCGCCGCCTCTGCCATGCCGCCGCGAATAATAGACGGCCCAGCGTAAAGTGCTTCAAGTATTGCCATTGTTCCCGGTCTGCCGAGTGCATGACCAGCGGCCCCCGCCAGCATTGCGCTTGGCAGTTTCTTCGGCACTTCTTTTGCCGCGCCTTTCACGAATGCGCCCACCTTCGGAGATTCCGAAACGCCACCCGCCAGCAAGCCGCCAGCAGTCGCGCCCACGTTCTCGGCAAAGTCCTGAAGCCCCGGCTTGTCTTTAGGCACCTGCGCCCGCAATAACTTGCCGCCCAAGTATCCTCCACCAGCCCCGAGCGCCATTCTGCCGAGCATTGCAGCCCCAGCACCAATGGAACCAGCCCCAGCCAAGGGAACAGCCGCCAGCGGTGCCGCAATCTCGGCGGCACCGCGCATGATGTCCGAAGCCCCTCCGAATCTGGCATCCGCAACATCGCCACCGCTACGACGCGCCGCGCTGCCTGTCATGCGTGCCGCGCCGTCCAGTATCTGCCTGACCGGCTCCTGCCGTCTGGCGTACTCCGCAGCAGGGTTGCCAAATCCGGGAAAGTTCTTCGGCGTCGGTAACGTGCGAGAGTCGGGCAATCCGGGCTTGTCAACCCCCGGCCCCCCGGTTTTCATCGCCTGAGCCATAAACGCCTCAATCTCCGCGTCAGAGTACCCCGCGTCCTTGGCCTGTTGGTATTTCTCGGTGATGTTCGCCATTGTCGCCCCTTACTGAGAAAAAATATCCTTTAGCGAAGGCCGTGCAGCACCGCCGCCACCGTTATCAATCTGCTGGAACTTCATCCGCATGTTGTTGACCGCGTTGCGGTGTTCAACGATGTTCGTGGACGTTCCGATGACATCCCGCGCCGCGTTAATGGCTTCCTGTTTCGCCGCCAGCTTGGCCGTCACGGCTTGAGCCATCTTTCGTATACTGACAACCTGTGACGCGGTGAGTGGGCTTTGTTGCGGGTTTGTCGAGAACCGAGATGCCGCCGCCGTCAAGTCCTCCCAGACAGACCGTCCTCCAACAATACGTTTCATTTCGGCCTCGGTCATCCGCAAGCCTGAACCAGCGCCACCAGCCATGACCGTCAGGAACTCAGGGATAGCAGCCGCCAGAGCTACAGGACTTCCGTTGTTCAGCGTCTCAATCAATCTAGAGGACCGGCTCAATGCTTCCGCAATCGGCTTCTCCGTGCGGTCCAAAGCGCCAGACTGGAACTGGTATGAACGATCCTCCCGCACCGCGTCGCGGCCTGAAGTATCAACCGGAGCGCGGTACGGCATCAGAGGATTGCCGTTCACAGTTACCGGGGCCGCTTGCTGTGTCGTCGGGTTGAACGCCATAACGCCGGTATCCGTCATGATGGGCTGGGTCCGTGCGTCCTGCGCCCTACTATCAGGGCTTCGGCCCATCACCAATGACGGTAGCCCGGTAACACGTTGACCCTGCTCGTTGAGTGGGATTTTCTCGCCGCCGATATTCTCCCAAGTGATTTTCATGTTTGGCGCGTAGTCCGCTACCTGCTTGCGTGAACCGTCGCTGAACGTATCCACCAAAACAGGCTTGCCATCTTTGCCCGTATAGGTGTCAGTGCTCTTAATAGTCAACTGGTCGGGCTTTGTTGCTTTGAGTGCCCCGGCCAGGTCCTGAACTTCCTTCGGGAAGAACGGTGCCCACTTCACCATAACGGCCCGTTGAGATTCCGGCGTTGTTGCCCCTTGCAATTCCGTCTGGAATGCGGTCCTCATGGTTCGCGCTTTGTTCTGCTGTTCCGCCTGCTGCCCTGCCTGGATCTGGCCGATTGCGTTCTGCTGGTACTGCTGAATTCCCTCGGCAATCGGCCTGCCCTGTTGAAGTGCGGAGCCGATCCCCATGAGGTACTGTCCGCGTAGCCCCTTGCGCTGCTGGTCCGTTGGCGTGAACGGTTGCCCGTTAGATCCAAGCGCAGCATCCATCAGCCCGCCGCCCGTCAGAGAACCCACCGCCGCGTTGTCGATGCCGGAAAGAATACCCCTGCCAGCGCCCTTAATGCTGCGCCCGATAGTGCTGAGAAGATTCATCGCTTCGCCATCCTTTTATCCAGTTCTTTTACCGATTCTACGAGCAGCCCGAGAACAGGGGCCGGGTTGTACGCCTTGATCCCGCCGATGGTCCTGACTGCCCGAGGTGACGCTTTTGCCACGTCCTGAGCCAGCAGCCCGGAATCAGCGCCACCGCCCTTCCAGTCGTAGTTGACGCCCGTCATGCGCTTGACCTTCATAAGAGGTGAACCGATGCGAATGATATTTTTCTTCATGCGCTTGTCGGAAACCGTGAGAGATCCGGGGAGCATAGCTCCCGCATTGCTAAACCCTCCGGGAATTGTTGACGATCCGGGGAGTTTTGCCCCCGCAGCCAACGATGCGCCGCCCGAGGCAATCGCGCCGCCGATCTGAAGCCCGGTCCCGACCAGATTTCCGAGAGTAGTCCCCCAGCCCTGCTGCTGGTTTACTGTCTGCGTGCCCTGAGATGTGTTTGTTCCGCTGCCGGTCTGTGTCGTGCCGTAGACGGCCCCTTCCAGTCCGCTCTTTTGAATCCTTAGCCGTTCGATTTCCGCTTGCGCTTGGCGGTCTGCGTTGGCGTTGTTGACATCCACAACGCTCTGGTTATAGCCTTGCTGCTGGGTTCCGACCTGATTTAGCGCGTTTGCGCCATTGATAGCCATGCCCTGCTGTTGCCCACCAATGTTGGCCAGCGTTTGCCCTGCCGCCAAATTTTGCGCGTTCCCCGTCAGCCCCGCCGCCTGATTTGCGCCTGCTGCCTGATTTGTCGAGTTTGCGTTAAATTGCCCTGCCGCGTTCGCCGCTCCTTGGTTTGCCAGCCCGACCGTTACGTTTTGGCCCGCATTGAACTGGCCAGCCGCGTTCTGTGCCGCCGCGTTCGATGTCCCTACTTGAGCGCCAAGCCCGGTGCTAAACTGTCTTGCGTTGTTCGTTTCCGATGCCCCGAACTGCCGCGCCGCGTTTGTCGATGCCGCGTTATCCCGGTTCGCCCCGGTTGCCATTGAAGCGTTTGCCAGCGCCGCTGAGTTGGCAGATTCCGCAGCCATCGCCCGAGCTTGGTTTTCCGCTTGCGCGTTTGTCAGCGTGAACTGATTTCCTGCCTGCGCCTTAAACGCCGCTGCTTGATTTGCTGCTTCCGCGTTGCTCAGGTTGGCAGACTGCTGCAAGTTTGCGTTTGCTCCGTAGACGCTGGTGTCTGCGTTTTGGTTTGCAGCGCCTGCCGCTAGTTGCCGCTGCTGATCCTGAGATAACGACCCCAATGCCGTCTGGAATCCCTGATTTCTGAGTTCCGCAGAAGTCCTTGCTGCTGCGTCTGCAAACCCCCGATTGGTTTCAGCGTCCAGGATATCCCGCCGAGATCCAAAAGCCCCGGCACGAGCCGCAGCCGCGTCGTTGCCTTGCGTGGTCATGATCCGCGCCCGGTTCAGGTCGCTGAGAGCCGAGTCGATGACGTTTTGCTGATAGGACTGGTCGAATCCTTTCAGGTATTGTGGAAGCTGTTCGAGCGTGCTGCCCCCGCTGATATCGCGAACTTGGCCACGATTTAGGCTTGCTGCCTGCGCCTGCTGGGTGCCGTATCCCTGAGCACCTTCGGCCTTTGCCGCGTCGTAGCCCTGAGACGCTGCCGTTGCTGCCTGATAGCCCTGAGCGTTATAGCCCGTCGCATCGTAGCCTGTAGGCCCGCTGAAGCCCTGCGCCGTGTAATTGGCGTTACCCTGAAACATCGACGGGTCGTAGGTTGCGGCCTTGATTTGGTCTGGAGTATATCCGGCCGCACGCATGGCCGCATCTTTTCCAGCCGCTACAGATTCTGAACCTGTACCACCAATTTTTCTGGCAGCTTCAAACGCGGCCAACTGGTCAGCCGTAAATCCCGCAGGCGCGCCTATAGTTGCAGGCGTGTAGCCCGCCGCCGTCTTGTTCGCGTCCTCAATGTTTTTGTAAACCTGCTGCTGGATAATTGGGTCGATAGTTGTTGACGCGGTATTGTTGCTTGTCTGCGTCTGATCCGTCTTCGTTGTGGTCTTGTTACCCTTGCCCATTGCTCAACTCCTTTGCCATCGAAAACCACTTCACCAAATACCCGTCATCCACCAGAAACGACCGTTGCCATCCAGGCCTACCTGTCAACGTCAGAGCTTTGCACCCTTGCGCAATTGCCCACCGCTCCAGACCCGGCAACATCTCCCGCAGCCCTTCGAGCGAACCGCCAGCCAGAAACAAATGGCAGACTTTCTTGATCGGGTAATGTTCCAGTTCGGTCACCATAAATGAGTCCCCGCGTTCCCAATACTGAAGTTCGCCCCGAATGATGGCCTCGCGGACGTGTTCATAAGTGTGCGTTCCCCCGGCGTATTCCAGAGCTGCTTCGATACCCGCCTGATTGAAATCGACATTCATAGAGCCGTTACCACAATGGCGGCTGCATTGCTTACTGTGATTGTGTACCGCGTCCCGTTGGGCGAGGTCATAATCAGCCGCATCCCGGAAACCAGTTCGATGTCCTGCTGGCGCTTGAGGTTTCGCGTGTCGGCCAGTTCGATTTCTCGGTTTCGACGTGCTTCTTCAGTTTGGACGTAACGCGCCCCAGGGTCTGGAAGTCTCATCGCCGCCCCCCTGCTACCGCATCAAGCCTGATATTGCCGACGCGCCAATCCGCATCCGTCGCCCCAAGCAACTGCATCGCAACTTGTCGCCCAGTAAATCGCATATCAGTGTAGGCCGATGGCGTATAAGGTCCATAGCTTGACGTGTCGCCCTCTGGCGTAAATTTGGTCGTGAACGTCATGTTCACCTGCCCCGAAGTTTTCTCGTCAGGCACCATCTGCCGTACCGCCATGATCTGCTCCCCTGTGCCGAGTTCCACAGGCCCGGAAGTGGCATAGCGCCCGGTCGTGATGGCCGTACCGTTGTTCGTCCATCCATATTCATGTTCGTAGACGTAACCGCTGGCGTCCACCGCCATTGGGTACGGGAACACGCCGGAATCAGCCCAGCAGGTCCGCGCAAGGCTCCCAATGTTCCACGTCTTCTCGCGGTAGTTCCAAGTAACGTAGCGGTCCACCTCATCGCTTGCCGACGAACAGTAGAACCACCAGACCTCGCCAAACTTGGAATTGTGACCCGCGTAGACTTTCGCAAGCTGCACCAGATTGATGTCGCCAAACACATAATCCGACACGTCGCAGGGGATATCCCGCAGAGCGCCATCGTAGTAAAAGAACCCGTTCCCGCCCATCCATGCCGCGCCAGCCTCAATCACGGCCACTGCATTCGGCCCCGCGATGCCGCAGAACCCGCCAACGCGCCGCACTGCGTAAATGAAGGGAGGCCCAACGTATTGCAGGGAGTGAACGTCTGTATCTGTCCAGATCAGAACTTCATTAGGAAGCCGTCGCCCGCAGCGAATCCGACCGTTCGTCTGTAACTCAACATCGCCCGCAGTATTCGTACTTGATGGCGTCCAGGTGGTGTTAACTTCCTGATCGCACCACTTAATCTGGCGCGGATTCGAGGAAGCCCCAAGCGCCAACTGGTAGCGTTCCGCTGTCACCATCGTGGCAACGCAGCCGGTAGGAGCGCCCGATATTACCGCCGCAATCGTTCCTGTGTTGAGTTCCCACTGGTAGAGCTTGCCGTCGTAGTTTGAGCACCCCACAAGGTACTGCCCCCAGTTGTCAAAACTCCAGGTTGTGGCGTCCAGAACGCCCACTACTACTGGCGCAGCGCCGAAGGCTCCGGTACCGAAGACACCGCCACCAAAGCCGTTACCCGGCAGAGAGTCAGCGCGTCCAGACGAGAACCCGGATGGCGTCACGTTGTAGAGCGAACCGCCGTTGTAAATGTACAACCCAGAGTGTGTTCCGATTGCGACCCACCGGTTTGTGCCGTAGTCGCGCCACGGAAACATGCCCCGAGCCAGCCCAGACACGGCCCCAGATAACGGACGCCGCCAGCCGCCAACAGGCCGAATTGTCCCCTCAAAAAACCGCACAAGCGAGGCATCGTACCACCTGCCCTGCGCCTGGTAGTTAGTGCCGTTCCGGTAGATTCCGGGCGGGATTTTGAGCGGGATCAACATGGATCGCTATTCCCACCACCGAACGATCACGATTCCTGAGCCGCCCGCGCCCGCCGGGTAAGTGGCACTGTAGCCACCACCGCCGCCGCCGCCAGTGTTGGCTGCGCCAGCCGTGCCTGAAGCCGCTGTTGTGGAACCGTTGCCGCCACCGCATGAACCTGCGCCGCCAGTATAAGATCCCATCCCTCCACCACCGCCCCCGTACCCTTCTGTTCCGATTCCGCCGCCGCCCCCGTGCCCTTGAGAGGTTGAAGCAAGAAGCGTAAATCCGTTTAGCCCTGCACCACCTGCGCCGCCACCGCCCCCGGAACCCACGCCGACGCCGGTGTAGTTGTTATCTATCCATCGCCCGCCGCCGGACGATGCAACCGAGTTCCCCGATGCGCCGCCGCTTGCCGCTGCCCCTGCATTGCCGCCCTGCCCGCCCGTAGCCGTCAATAGCGACCCGAATGTCGTGCTTGACCCGGCAGTGCCCACACCACTGCCCGCTGCGCCACCTGCGCCGATTGTGACTGTCACGTTCGCCGTGACGTTTATCCCGAAAGCGTGATTGACTGAGCCGCCACCACCACCGCCTCCACCTAAAGAGTCCCGTCCCCCACCACCGCCTCCCCCAACCGCGATGACTTCGACGTAGCCAGCCGCAAGCAACGCGGCAGACGGCGTGAAAGTCCCGCTGGCTGTAAAGGTCTGACTTTTTTGAACTCGACCAGAAATATATGACATTTAGTAAATCCCCCAGTTTGTGCCGTCAGAAACGAATGTGTAAGCGTCGTACTGTCTGGCGATGGTTACCGTTGATTGGCCGTCGATAGTTTGCCCGCCCGTCGTTGCGATTGTAACCGCGTTTGAATCCGATGTCGTCTTTTTGACTTGGACAAGTTTTCCCGTATTCCCTACCGCAGTAAATAGTGTCGCCGTCACCGCGCCGCCAGCAGTGCTGACTTTCACGTAATGGTCTTGATACGTTAGCGTCAGCGTTGTGTTTGTGGTGATTGACTGGAAGCCAACCGTGAACGAGCCAGCAGATGTCGACTGCTCCGTCGCATCGGGGAAAACAATCTTCGTGCCGATTGTGACGATGGTGCCCTTGATCGCAGCTGGCGTAGTCTGGCCAATAGGCGAGTTTTCCAGAGATGTTAGCCCGGTAACGGTGCCGCCTGTAACGGCAACCGCGGAAGCTGCCTGAGTCGCAATCGTGCCAAGCCCGAGGGCCGTTCGTGCGCCAGATGCCGTTGCTGCGCCCGTCCCGCCTTTCGTCAGCAACAGAACCGGCCCGGTCGTGAACAGCGCGTCGATGCTGTCAAGATCCGTGTTTAGCTTGGTCCCCCATGTATCAGTGGACGCGCCAACTTCCGGTTTTGTCAGCCCAAGGTATGTTGTTGTTGTATCAGCCATTTGTCACCTGCTCAAAACGCGGTAGTTGTTGATGACGCCACCGGCCAGCGGAATCGCTTCATTTGGCTACCGCCTTGCACGCCACTTCAGTGCCTGATTCATCGACAGCGTCAGTACCGCAAGCCGCTTTGATGTCGGCCATCGCTTTCTCGTAGGCCGCTTTGCTTTTCGTCAGTTCAGCCTGAATCTCCATGTATCGAACCGTGTTGGAGTGGTGGATCGCGAGAGCCTTCCAGCGTTCCTTCAGGAGCGAGTCGGACAGCTTGGGCGTTTCAGCCGCAGCGGCAAGGCACGCCAGCGAGGTGAGGACCATCAGAGCGGCGAGCTTCACTTGACCACCACAGTTCCCGATGCGGTGACGAGAGCCAGCGCGTCCGCGCTTTTCTTGGCATTTTCCACGTCGGCGGCAGCGGCCTTGACTCCCGCGTCGTACCTCTGCACGAGCGGTACAATCAGGGACTCCATGACGTGCTTGATAAGCAGTTCAGCAGGTCCGGCGTACTTCGCCTTTGGCGTGCAGCCGGGAGCCGCGCATGGCTCTACCTGGTCCGCAAGAAACGCCTTGAGAGAGGCAACGGCGGCTGGTGCAAGCGTGACCTCGGTTGTTTGCGCGTCCACCTGAATGGTGACCTTCACGGTCTGCGCCGAAAGCGCGATGGCCGATGCGATGAGTAAGCTGAGTGTTTTCATGTCGTTGCCTCTAGTTAATTATGAAATAGCTAAAGCAGGCTGGATTCGTTATAGGCGACACATTGGCGTGGATTGTAAAACTGGTCCCGGCTACTCTGGCTCCAATGTGAGGGTTTGCTGTAGTAGAGTTGCACGTAACGCCAAGCTTAGTGCCTAAGCTCTGGTCAAAGATAGCGAAAATCTGGCTATTAGCCGTCACGGCTGTTGTGTTAACAACTACGTCTGTTCCAGCGGCAGGAATAACAACAGAACCCGCCGCAGCCGCTGCACAGACAGCAGGTCCAGCTGAGGAAGAACAGTTAGTTTCTGAGCCAAATAACGTAGATGACACCTTGCCAGCCGAAGTTACCCGCGCAAGAATTGTGGTGCCATTATTAGCTTGCCACTGATTCAAGTCGTTGGTAGATTGTGCTATACCTGCGCGAACAACTGCCAGCGTTGAACCTGTTGATGCGGTCTGATCGTACACGCGCAGCGTTCCTGCGCTGCCAGATTTTTGCACGTCCAGCCTAAAGCCTCCGTCTCCCGCGCTTTGGTCGCCAATGCTTATGTCTCCCACGCCGTAAAATGTCATGTAGCTTGCTCCGCCGTTTCCGAGGACCAAGTAAGTTACACCGCCGCCGCGAATAGCAAGCGGCCCACCAGTACTAATCGTCGTCACTGAAAGAGTTTGAAGCTGAAGCGTATCTGTAGCAGGAGCGTATGTGAATCCAGCGTCCTGATCGAGTGTGCCAGAGGCCGAAACATACGGCACCGAGCCAACTGTGGTGAGGTTCGTGGCCCCGCCCACAGGCCCACCGCCAGTTGCCATCGGGATCATCGGAGGTGTCTGCGCGGCAAGGCTACCGACGAACAGGAGCGCGATAATCGTCTTCATCGACGGCCCCAAATGCTGTAATTGCACCCGGAGCCAGATGCGGAGATTGACAGAGATGTCGGGATGTAGGCACCCTGCAACACCAGAAGGCTGACTATCTGGTTGGCCGCGACGGGGATAGCCGTCATCGCGCCAACAGCGTTCCCGTCCGTGATAGTGACCGTGCGGGCTGTCGTACACATGACCCACCCGCCGAGAACCACCACGCTACCCGTCAAAATGACAGTGGGTGATGTCGGCATAGCCTGCGGCTCCATCAGCCATGTAGGGTTAACGGGGCCGGGAGGATACACAATCGGCGTCGCCGACTGGCTCCAGAGCGCCCCCGCTACCACCAACGCCAATGCGATAAATCGTTTCATCCGATGCTCCTTCCTCGTACTGCAATGCGCTGGCCCACGCTGCTGCGTTGGTCTTCCAGCAAGATATCTTGAATGATTGCGTCGAACAACCCGGCCCAGATGCCTATGCGGTCGTCGTCCTTGAGGTAGGGAGCCGAGTGTACCAGGGAGCCGTAGAGGTAGGCGTCCGGGTGCTTGCTCAACAGCCAGTTTGACGTATTGCTGTCTGACAAAGCCGTCAGAGCCGCATAGTAAACCAGTTCGGCTGTGTAGGTTGTATCCGGGGTCGGATTGACCCGCAAATATCCTCCCTCGATTGTATACCAAATTGGCTCACCTGTAGAGTCCCATCTTTCGGCGCTCTTGATGTCCATTTCTTCCGGCGTGCAATACGTGAGCGGCTGCGTCGGTGCCGAGGTCGTCAGCTTGACCTTAACAGCCTCGCGAAACGTGCCAGGTACCGCCGTGTATTCGCTGGAGATAGTGAACGCTGCGTTCCGCGTCCGCTGGTCCCGCGTGCGAAGAATGCGATTGCCCTTTGCCTCGCACATCGTAATAAAGTTTGGGATCGTCGTAGTGAGATCCGCACGGTTTAGCGTGTCCGCAATGGCCGTTTTCAGTTCGCTAAAGGTTGTGATGGCCATGTAGCCTCCTGTTTCATGCCTTCACGTACCGCCCATGTGTGAAGGTGCTTAAACTCAAATTCTCCGAGGTGCCCGATTTGCTGCGAAACGTCGTGGTCTACATAAACCGGGATGTTCTTCCGCTTAAGCAACATGCAGAAGTATGTATCCTCGCCCATAAACTCTTGCATGTCGGGGACGAACGGCGTAGCGAATGGCGGAAATGGGATCTCGTCAAAAACATCCATCCGCACCAGCAGAACCCCGGTTCCGAGCATGTCAACCTGCTCCAGCCCGGTGGAGTCTTCTTCGGTGTAGACGGGAACCTTGCCATCTACGTGGTCGTAGTTCGCTGCGGTCGGCCCGGTCGGCATCCTGCGCTTGGCACAATTCGCGCCAACAACCTGCACGTTATGCGCCAGCAGCCGTTTCAACGTGTCAGCCGGGAAACGCATGTCGGAGTCGAGCCAAAGGATATGGGTCGCGTTCTCTCGCCGCGCCTCTTTTACAAGGGCCGTCCGCTGAGATGCCAGCAGCGTTCCCATCGACGGCATCGGGATTACGGTATCGCCCGTTTGAAGATGCGCGGCTACCAACTTCACCAAATCAAACGCAAACCGCGCTTTGCATTCATCGCGTGTAGGGATGCCGATAACTACCCGGTTCATATTGTTCCCGGCCTTGTGCGGAAAAACCGGTTGTCGGGATTGTTGAGCCATTTGCGAAGTTGCGCCCGGTCGTGCTGGATGCCTACCTTGGGGTCATAGAAGACGCTGAGGGGGATCGACGCCACGCGGTCACCCTGACCATCGCGCCAGTTCTGACGTTCGTCTACGCTTGCGTAAACGGCTTTGTTGCAGGCAATCAAAGTGCTGACATCTTGAACTGTTTCAACCGTACATTCCAACGTCATCGGGTCGAAATGGTGCCACGTCGCTATCCCTGCGTCGGCGTCTCTGTCTACCAGTCGCGATTGCAAAATCATCCTCCTAAAAAAACGGGGAGAGCGCCAGTGATGACGCCCTCCCCCAGGTTGTTACGCCACGCTTTAGCTGGTGACGAGATCAGCGCAAAGACCGTGAGCGGCCTCATTGGAGACCTTCAGCGCGTATTCCGCGAGAATGGCCTTCTTCTCAGCGTCACCCGTTTTTGCCAGATCAATTGACTGGAAGGGACGAAGGAAGAGAACCGCCGCCATCTTCGGGTCAAGAATCCAGGCATCACGTTCGCGCTGGAACCGGTTGGGGACAACCTTCAGTTCGCCGAAATCGCCCACATAAACATCAGCGGCTCCGATGATCTGCGCCTGCTTGCCCGCAGAAACGTCACGGAAGCGGGTAGCGATACCCGAAAAGCTGGAAACCACGCCCTTGTTGTAAGGCCCGGTCATCAGGATCGTGGGTTCAGCGCCAGAAGTAAAGCAGAGCGAAAGCGCCGCTTTCAGAATGGTTTCTGTGAAAGCCCGAACCGTACCGTCCGAGCGAACGTTGGCCGCAGCCGGAACGCCGGAAGTCCAGTCGGGGTTAGCTCCGGTGCCAGAAGCCTTGGCGACGTTGGTTTTGATCCACGCCGTCAAAGATGCCGTTTTGGGTGCCGTGGTGGAGTCGCCCGTCACGCCGCCCTGATTGACGCCAATGATGTTGAACTCCATATCCCGCTTGAGTTCTTTCGACATCTTGACCATCTGGTACGACAGTTCCCGAGCGCGGCCTGCGCTGTCCACGGCGTCTTGAGTGCCGGAAACAACGACGGTCTTGCGCGAAATCATCGTTCGGTTACCGACACGAACTGTCGGAGTGACGGCGCTGAAGGTCATCTCGTCGCCCTGAAGTTGCGCGTTGGCGGCGGCAGCAGCAAGAGCGTCAGTCTGCCATTCGGTAAGAGTGGCGCTTGCCTTGCCCTTACCAATGTTCGACATGAACGGCGTGTTCTCGGGCGAGATGTTGCTGATTGTGTTGGCGAGGTCTTCGCGGTTACCGACTGCGGAGAACGTCAAAAATGTGTTGGTTACGATTGCCATTGAAATGCCTCCTTTAGGCTGGCTTCATCATGTGCAGGAACACGTCCGCTGCTGCTTCGTCGGAACGGTCCTTTTGAAAACGCTGTTGTGCACGGGCAAGGTTACCAACTCCTGACCTCGTTGCGGGTGCGCCCGGTGTCGCAGATCTGGGGCCGATAGGCTGGACGGGGCGCAAACTGCGTGCCGCCACCGCCTTGTCGTAGAGCATGGCTTTTCGCAGAATGACTAAAAGGCGGTGATCGTCTACCGTGTCAACGTCTTCTGGCGTAAACCCTACCGAACTGGCGAAGTCCTGAAGCGCGGCTTTGTCGGCCTTCAATCGCTTCACGTCCTTCCACTCCGGTATCGCATCGAACAACTTCACCTTTTCTTCAGCGCGGTTTTGTTGTGCAATGCGTTCCTGCTCTGCCTGCTCCCGTTCGTGCAACTGCTGACGTTCCAGATCCAAAGATTGCTGTCTTGCCCGGTATTGGGCAAAGAGCGCCTGCTGGCGAACGTATTCAGCCGGGTTTTCCGTTGCCAACTGAATCCAGTCCGGTTCCTGCGGAGCCGATTGCTGAATCATGTGCTGGAGTGTTTCGAGGTTCTGCTGGTAATGCACGCGCTCCGATTGGGCGGCTTCCAGTTCGGCGTTTGCGGTCCTCCGCAATTCTGCCGCTTCCTGAGTTTTCCGCGTGTAATCGGCAGTCCGTTGATACCCCTTTACAAGTTCGTCCGCTGTTACCTTCTGTTCTTTGCCGTCAATCTTGACGGTGAACTCGGCAACAGGTTTTGGCTCGTCGGGGTCTTCGTCGGAGTCCTGCTCATCTTCAGAGTCGTCGGCTGGAGCGTCTTCAGCCTCTTCGTCCGGGTCGATCTCCGTTTCATCCTCTTCGCCCTGCTGCGTGTCGGCGTTGCCGAGCAGCATTTTCTCGAAGGATGAGGCGGCTGTGTCGTCTGTTAGAACGCTGGTTGTTTCCGTGGCGGTCATAAGGTTTTCATGTTTAGGCGGTTCTGGGAAATCTTGCCATCATTGATGAAAGATTCGAGCTTCGCCTTTACTTCAGAAAGTACAGAAAGTTTGAGAAACATCGCCTCGCGGTCGGCAGTCGGCAATCCGCCGCTCTGCTTCCAGTCGTTTACGATTTCCGCTTCAATCGAGGTGAAGGCGTCATCCATCAGCGGGTTGCTCAGGAATTGTTCGGCGCTCTTGCCTCTGATAATACGGTCTTCAGTGGTCACTGGACGGGTTGCTCCTGAGGTAGGTTAGAGGCGTTAACCTGCGCCTGCGCGTCTTGCTGCATTTGCAAGTTGTCTGCTTCTATTTTGGCGTTCACGGACATCATGTCAGCGCCATATTTCAGTTGAAGTTCAGCAAGTTTGACCCGGCTGTCAACCATAATCTTGTAACGCTCCCGCGCATCGTCCATCACCATCTGGTCGCGCTTGAGGTCTAATTCGCCCGCGTCGGTTGAAATCCTGGCCCGCGTCTTTTCCTGCTCAACCTGAGCAAGTATCATCGCTGTTTTGGCCTGCGGGTCTTCAGCGGGTTGTGGAGTTGGGGCCTGGTAGTCAGCGGGCACTGCGTTAAAAAACTGGCTTGCGTCTCTGAAGCCGGCCATTTCGGCCATCTTCCGCAGGGTTGCCGAATACTGGCTCAACGTGCAAATGGGATTCGACGGACCAAGCGTTTGCAGGATGGCTTCCTGCTTGGCCGCAATGCCGGTGAGTGTGGCCAGCTTGTCTTCGCGTGTTCCACCGCCCAGCCCGACGTTAACCGAAACGTCCATCATCGGGTCGAACATGGAAGGCTGGACGGCGACGAATTTGTTACGCAGGCGAACGATGCGCTCTTTGTCCTGGCACTGTACAGCTAACTTCAGCAGCCCACGATAAAGATCCTTGATGCCCGTTTCCGCAAAGATGCGGGCAATCATTTCGATATGCTCTTGCGCCGCCGTGACCGTTGCAGCTACTGCTGCTTTAGTCGTGCTTTGGAGAACGTCAGCGTTTAGCCCTTGCGAAGCCTTTGTAATACCTGTGCGGGATTCCCGCGTCTCATCCAGTAACGCCAGCACAGGCAGAGCGTTCTGGCCCACGAAAGGCTGGTTGAACGGCTGAACCATGCCGGGAGCACGCATTCGTATAATGCCGCCCGTTTCGTCGTTCATTACGTCGTCAAGGTTTACCTGATTCTCAACTACCGCAGTTCGCGGGTTGATGGCCTGCCCGAGAGAATCAAGCATGAGCCGCCATACCTGAGACTTAATCCGCTGGATGTCCATCACCAGATCGGCGATGGAGTTTCCGATCACCATGTGCGGCTCCGGGTCCGGGCAGATCAGGGCAAACGGGCGACTCTCTGCCGGTTCGTTGTGCACCACGTTATGGGATGTTCCCATTGTGCAAATGTGGCGAAGTTCGGCAATGCCATCGCCGTCAAAATCAACTTTGAGGAACGCCTCGCAGTAGGCAACTCGACGCTGCGCCGGGTTCGAGTAGTCCTCGGCCCCGATGGTGATATTCCACGGCGAACGCGCCAGCCGCTCGTCGTTCATTTCAAGGGTAGTGTCCCCGATGCCAGCCTCGGCAACCTGATCTTCGGTGTAGCCCATTGCTATCAGGTCGGACACCGTTTTTTCGGTGCGATGCGCCACCAGGGTTGCGTCTTCCAGTGTTTTGGCTTCGCGAGAAATCAGGAACTCTTCAGGCGGTATGTTTGCAACCCTGAGCCGGTAGTCGCTGGTTTTCTTCCGAACCGTAATTGAAAACATCCCGTTTTCTTGTTCCGATTCAACAAGTTCGACGCCTTCCTCGGACAACAAACCCATGACCTGATCCGCGTCGAGGTAGTGAAACTTGCGGGATTCGATGCGCGTGGCGTCGTCGGCCCAATACTTGACAATGCCGGTCTTGTTAATCAGCGCGTCCTTGAACCAGCCGTGAAACGTGAGAAAACCCGGATTATCTTCGGAGATGACGTACTGAACGTAATCGGTCGCCTGATCTGCGATTGGCAAGTCTTCCGCCGACTTTGGCACGAATTGGACGGCCTGCTCAGATCCAAAGAATATCCGCAACAGGCTTGGCAGGATTGCATTTACAGTATCCCGCACGTCCTGCGAGATTACCTGACTTCGGCCTGCCCGCTCATCCCCAAACGGCTCCGCGTTGTAGTAGCGCGTTGCCTTCGCCCTGAGCGGGGACACGTCGGAGTCGATGAAGCTGGCCGCGTCAACGATTGCCGATGAAACGATCCCTTCGAGTTCCGAAATGTCCATCTGAGCCATTGAGCATACTATACACCACTTGGAAGTGGTGTCAACACCACCTGAAAGTGGTGGTACGCTTGGAACGCATGGCAGATAAACCGCAAGAAAACCCGTTTATTGAGTTTTTAGGGCGATATCGCGACCGCCCCGACTTGTTTGTGCGTGAGGTTTTGGGGGCCACCCCGGACAAGTGGCAGGACGACTTTTTGATGGCCGTCGCACGCGGGGAGCGCCGTATTACGGTTAGATCCGGCCACGGTACCGGTAAATCTACAGTGTCTTCGTGGGCCGTAATCTGGTACATTCTGACGCGCATCCCGGTCAAGATCGTAATTACCGCCCCGAACGCCAGCCAATTATTCGATGCGCTGTTTGCCGAAATCAAAACATGGATTGAGAAGTTGCCGCCCCTGATCCGCGGGATGCTTGAAGTAAAGTCTGACCGCGTTGTTTTGGTTGGCGCAGTAGATGAAGCCTTTATTTCTGCCCGTACCAGCCGATCTGAAACGCCGGAAGCCCTTGCCGGGGTCCACTCCACCAACGTGATGCTGATCGCTGACGAGGCGTCTGGTATCCCCGAATCGGTCTTTCAAGCCGCCTACGGGTCCATGTCCGGGCACTCTGCCGTCACAATTCTGCTGGGCAACCCGCTCCGCACCAGTGGAATGTTCTACGAGACGCACACGAACCCGGATCTGGCAAAGAAATGGTTCAGGATGCACGTTTCGTGCCTCGACTCCCCCAGGGTGTCCCATGAATTTGTTGACGACATCGTGGCGCTGCACGGCATCGACTCGAACGCCTACCGTATCCGCGTGCTTGGCGAGTTCCCCCGCGCTGAAGACGATACCGTCATTCCGCTGGAACTGGTAGAGTCGGCCATTGGCCGCGACGTAATCTGTTCGCCGAATGAACCGATCATTTGGGGACTGGACGTTGCGCGGTTTGGCGACGACTCCTCGTGTCTGGTAAAGCGCCAATCAAACGTGATCGCGGACGCGCCACGGTGCTGGTCAAAGTTGGACCTCATGCAGACCGCCGCCGTCGTCAAGTCCGAATGGGACTCCGCCAGTTCTGATATGCGCCCAATGGAAATCCTTGTCGATTCAATCGGCCTCGGGGCTGGCGCTTGTGATCGTCTGCGGGAAATGGGGCTTCCGGCCCGAGGCATCAACGTGTCCGAGTCCCCGGCAATGGGCACCACGTACCTCAACCTGAGAGCCGAGCTTTGGTTCAAGATGAAGGCATGGCTGGAGCGTCGGGACTGTCGGCTTCCTGAAGACAAGCGCCTGCGTGACGAGTTAACGCTGGTGCGCTACGGGTTTCAGTCTGGGTCCGCCAAGATGAAAATCGAATCAAAAGACGAGATCCGGGCACGTTCGCGCCGTTCTCCTGACGTTGCCGACGCCGTCGCCCTCACTTTCGCCAGCGAGGCAGGAACGGCATTGTATGGCACCAGCTATAACAGCAAGTGGTCACAGCCGCTACGGCGCAAACTGGCGGTCGTTTAAGTCAGCCCGCCAGCCGCTCCGCAACTCCATGAGCAACCACCTGCTGCGCGATGCGGCGAACTTTCCCGTCCAGTTCTGCATCTTTCCTGCACTTCAGGCACCACCCGGTTTTGTGTGGGCGCGTCAACTTCCCGCATACCACCTTGGCGCACTTGACCAGCCCTTTATTAGCCGGAACTTCTGGCGCTGATAACGACTTATCCCGACGAACCAGCGCCGGGTGAAGCATCCGATAAGCCTGCACCTGAGATCGACTTCCCGCAATTTCATGTTTTACTATCAGGCCAGCCCCCTCCAACGCATCCAGTGCCGTCTGTACCGTCCCCCTGTCACCGCCTATTGCATCCGCCAGCGCAACCTGGCTAAGTGCAACAATCTCATGGCCGTTACCCCACTGAGCAAACGCATCAAACAGCACCTTTGCACTGTACGGAATATCCCGCCGCGACGTGACATCTGACACCGTTTTGCCCCACTTGAACCTGCGGGGTTTTCCCGCACAAACCTGCGGGAAATCTGGCAGGGTTTCTTTATACAGAGTTACAGAGGACAATTTCACGCTTCGTCCACCCGCGACAACATTTCCCGTTGCCACTCCCGTACATCAGCCAGCCCCTGTGGAGAGTCCAGCCATTCCTCATACGCCGCCTTATTCCACAGCGAGACAACATCACCCGGCACGTATCGCCGCCGCCGGTCCTGCGTCACAGCCCGAACAGGCAAGCGCAACCGACCGCCCCGCCATTCCGCTACCGTCCCATCTTGCCTGTGCAGCATCAAGCCCATACCCGGATTTTCCCACACCTTCCCATTTTTTTTCGGCCACTCTTTTTTTTTGACGGCCCTCAGTTTTTACATGGCAGATTGCAGACGCACTAAGAGCCGGTGGCCGCGCCCGTCGGGGTGGTCCCCACCCGGGGGGG
>Ga0209596_1001691_pt1 | contig 18712 bp, 18 predicted proteins | sample M_130807_MF_Meta_FD_187314 | JGI IMG/M metagenome (GOLD analysis project Ga0209596, IMG submission 187314) | Freshwater microbial communities from Lake Montjoie, Canada to study carbon cycling - M_130807_MF_MetaG (SPAdes) (version 2) | ecosystem: Environmental > Aquatic > Freshwater > Lake...
AACAGCGCCCGCGCCATCGCCTCCAGCGTCGCGTTCATCCGCCGGTTCAACTCGATCTTGTCGTCCAGCGCCCCAAGCACCGCCGCGATGGCTTTTTGCTCGGCGAGGGGAGGGTGGGGAATTGGAAGCGCCTCAAGCAGCGGAATCCGCAGATTGCTCACGGTCGAACCAGTGCCTTCGTTGACCTTGATTTCATCCTGAACTGCGCGCGACTGAATCGAATAGAGCAGGAAGTGTGAGTCGCACTTCTTCGGGTCTGGCCGAAGCATGACCATGCGTTGACCGAGGCAGCAGCGAAGACCCTCGGGAATGAGGCAGACCTCGCCCATCGGAGCTTCCCGCGTTATTACGAGGTCACCGCCTCGTAGCCGGGCGCGGCGACTTCTTTGCTCAAAGTGTGCCTCGTCGGTGAAGCTCTTGGCGCTGAGGTCGAGGCGTCCGTTTCTGATGTTCTGACTGCGCAAGACAAGCGCACCGCTATCTGTCCAGAGCGGCGTTGAGTGTGGGCAGTCGGCAATCTCCGAACACAAATCGGAGAGCCGTTCCTTTTTCCATTCACCCGCCATAACCCAGCCCTCCTTCCGCAGCCCCAAAGGGGCGACCCATACCAGCCCAGGGCAACGCCCTGGGTTCGATGTCCAAAAACATCCCAAGCCCTGAAGGGGCGAGACAACGGTTGTGCCGCCCCTTCAGGGCTTGATGAAATGATGACGCATACCCAGGGCGTTGCCCTGGGCTGGCATGTGCCGCGCCGTTGGCGCTGAAGACCGCCGCCTTCGCGACGATGGGTGCGTTGGTGCTCAAATCACCCGCCATAACCCAGCCCCCTCAGGTTTGCTTTGATGGCATGCTCCAGGCTCGCGGACTCGGCGAACTGGGCGTGCAGTTCGGCGACGAGGCGCGGCATCGTTGGATTTCCAGTGCGTCTCATGGCCAGTGTTGCGCGAGCTTTTGCTTCCACGATGCGTGCCCGGCCTGCCGGATGGCGGTGTAGCGGTCGAGGACCGTGGCCATGTGGTACAGGTCCGGGCTGATCCAGGAGATGACGCTCAGGACGAGGGCGTGCTTTTGATCCAAGTCTCTCCAGTGGAGGATGCGCTCATGGTGGAAGACGCGGTTGCGGAGGCCGCGGATGAGTTCGAGGTCGTTTTTGCGGTCCTTGCGCCTGTGCAGGCTTTTCGGGAGCCGCGGGAAGACGCCCTTGAAGGCTCCGGGGAGGAACGGTGTCCGCTCGTAGTGGTATTCGAAAAGGCTCGTCCAAAAGCCAAACTGCAACTCGGAGACGACGCGGCCTGCGTTGACGGATTTCCCGGTTCGTGAGATTTTGTCCTTCGCCTTTTGCACCTCATCCATGGCCCATGGCGTGAGCAGGAAACCGGGATCATCGAACCAGTCTTCGCGTCCGAAGAGGCGGGTGAGGTAAAGGTGGATGGAATTGCGAAGGGCGACTTCGCAGAGCTGGAGGGGCGAGTAGAGGCTCTCGCAAAGCGCCATGTTCCAGAGATAGCGCGCGAGAACGACCTCCGGCCCGGGGCAGTCCGCACCGTAGGCGCTGAGGCGCTCGGTGGAGAGGCTGGATTGGATGCTTGTGTAAAATTGCGCTTGCATGGCGGAGGAAGAGTGGCATCAGTGACCGCGTAAGCCCCGGGAAACCTTCCCCCGTCCTCGCGACGGTGCAGGTCCCGGGGTTTCTTTTTGCCCGGATGCGGCGGGTGAATCAAACGCCATAACCCAGCCCCCTCAGGTTTGCTTTGATGGCCTGCTCCAGTTTCGCGGACTCGGCGAACTGGGCGTGCAGTTCGGCGACGAGGCGCGGCATCTTTTCCTCGAAGGGGTCGCCGTCGTCTGCGACTTCCTCGGCGCCGACGTAGCGGCCAGGCGTGAGGACGTGGCCGTGCGCGGCGATTTCGGCGGTGGTGGCGGATTTGCAGAAGCCGGCCACATCGGAATACTCGCGCAAAGATGCAGAGGCGCAAAGAGGTTCAGCCTTGCTGCCTGCCTTGGCGACTTTGCGGCTTTGCGCGAGACCATCCCCTCTCCATGCGTGATAGGTGGACGTGATTTTCTCCAGATCGGCGTCGGTCAGCTCGCGGTGGACGCGGTCGATGAGGGTGCCGAGTTTGCGGGCGTCGATGAAGAGGGTCTGTTTGCGGCGGTCGCGGAGAGTGGCTTGGGCGTCCCGCCCATGTTTGGCCGAGCCCACGGGCGAGACGCCCGTGCCACTTTTGTTTTTCGCGAGGAACCAGAGGCAGACGGGAATCTGCGTGCTGTAGAAGAGCTGGCCGGGGAGGGCGACCATGCAGTCCACGAGGTCGGCCTCGATGAGGGCGCGGTGGATGTCGCCTTCGCCGGACTGGTTGGAGGACATGCTGCCATTGGCGAGGACGAAGCCGGCCATCCCGTGGGGCGCGAGGTGATGGATGAAGTGCTGCACCCAGGCGAAGTTGGCGTTGCCCTTGGGCGGGACGCCGAACTGCCAGCGCACGTCGTCGTCCTTGCGGAACCAGTCGGTGTCGTTGAATTGCGGGCCAGCGAGGATGTAGTCGGCGCGGAGGTCGGGATGGAGGTCGTGACGGAATGCGTCGGCGTGTTCCTTGCCGATGTCGGCCTCGATGCCGCGCAGGGCGAAGTTCATCAAAGCAAAACGCCGCGCGGTGGGCGCGGCGTCCTGCCCGAAGAGCGAGATGTCGGTCGCATTGCCGCCGTGCTTTTCGCGAAACTCTGCCGCCATCACGAGACGTGGCCCGGAGGAAAAGGCAGGGTCGTAAACGCGGCTACCTTTTGTTGGCGCGAGCATCTCGACGATGAGCCGGTCAACGCAGGACGGGGTGTAGAACTGGCCGCCGTTCTTGCCCTCGGCGCTGGCGAAGCGGCCGAGGAAGTATTCATAGACGCGGCCGAGGATGTCTTTCGCCCGGTGTTCCCGGTCGCCGATGCTGATGGTGGCGATGACGTCGATCAGCTCACCGAGACTGTGCTTGTCCAGCGCGGGCCGGGCGTAGTCCTTGGGCAGGACGCCTTTGAGTCGCGGGTTGTCGCGCTCGATGGCGACCATGGCGTCATCGACGCTCTTGCCGATGGTGGGAAGTTTGGCCGACCCCTGGAGGTGGGACCAGCGGGCATCGGCGGGCACCCAGAAGACGTTCTCGGCTTTGTATTCGTCGGGGTCTTCGGCATTGGCCCCGGCGTAGTCGCCCTGGCCGGCGAGGAGCTTGGCGCGGTGTTCCTCGAAGGTGTCTGAGATGTATTTGAGGAAGATGAGGCCGAGGACGACGTGCTTGTATTCCGCCGCGTCCATGTTGTTGCGGAGCTTGTCCGCCGTGAGCCAGAGCTTGGCCTCGAAGCCGAGATTGGCGGTGCTGGAGTTCGTGCCGTTGGATTTGGTGCGGGCCATGTTCAGACAGTGGTGAGCCTTCGGTTATCCTTCGCGCCGATGTTCTCGGGTTCGGGGCGGTTGAGCAGGGAATCGAACCGCGCCTCTGCGGGCAGATAGAGGATGCCTTCGGCGTGGTAGGCGGCGGGTTCGTCCACGCGGCTGCCACGGCGGGCGGAGGCGCTGGCTTTCTCCAGCTTGGCGCGTTGGGCGGCGAAGCGGACTTCGGCAAAGCGCAGGAAGATGAGGCCGAGGACGGGCGCGGAGTATTCCTGGGACTTGAGGCCGGAGTTGGCGCGGAATTGGTCGGCGGCGTCCCAGAGGCGCTTTTCGAGCGCGGCGTTGTTGGTGTCTTTCTCCGCGGGGGCAATCCACTGCATAGGGCGCGGAGACTACGCCGCTGGCGTAAGGGCAGGGAAGCTGAAAGCGCCGGTTCTTGCGGGGCGGATGAGTGGAGTCCCGATGAACGGCCAGCAGGAATCGACCAGCTAGGTTTACCGCTGATGAACCCCCTCTTTGGCGTGGTGGGTTCTTGACAGCATCAAAACACAACCGCAGTTTCGGAGAAACATTATGAACGTAGTGAACACTGAGATGAAGGCGCCGTGGAGGAAGATGGTCGGTGCCGCATTACTGTGGGTGGCCCTGGCTGCGCTCGTTTACGTTCCGTCATCTGGAGACGGAACGAGAGGCGCGATTGTGGCATGTCTCGGGTTCGCTTGCTTCGCCACTGGTCTTGCGCTGTGCACAGACGGCTTGAAGCGCGACATCGTGGAACAGATTCGATGAAAGCAAAGCGACAGTTGAAAGTGCCAACCGACATGATCCGTTCGGCGACACTCGTGGGGAGCCGGTTCTGCGGGCTGATGGGTGCGGTAGTGCTCGCGTGCGGCGCGTCGGCTGTGCCGGCTGTGCCGGCCACGAACTCAACTCATTGGGCCTTTCAGCCATTGGTGCGCCCCCCTGTTCCTGCAAGCAAGCATTCGAGTGTGATCGATGCGTTTGTTTCCTCCACGCTGGCGAAAGGCGGTCACAAGCTGGCCGCCGAAGCCGACCGGCGCACGCTCATCCGCCGGCTGAGTTTTGATCTGCGCGGCCTGCCGCCGTCTCAGGAAGAGGTGGCGGACTTTTTGCAGGACACCCGAGCTGACGCCTACAAGCGGCTGGTCGAAAATTTTCTCGACTCACCGCGCTATGGTGAGCGTTGGGGGCGGCACTGGCTCGACATCGTGGGCTACGCCGATTCAAACGGATATTTCGCCGCCGATTCGGACCGTCCGCTGGCGTGGAAGTTTCGCGATTATGTGGTCCGCTCAATGAATGCGGACAAACCGCTCGACCGGTTCATCCAGGAGCAGATCGCGGGCGATCAAGTGGTAAACTATGTGGCTGGCGGTGATGTCACTCCCGAAATGGTTGACCCGCTAATTGCCACACACTTTTGGCGCAACGCACCCGATGGCACGGCCGAGAGCGACGGGAATCCGCTCGAAGTGAAGGTGGACAAGTACGCCGTCATCGAGGGCAGCGTGCAGATTCTCGGCTCCGCGTTTCTGGGACTCACGCTGCAATGCGCCCGCTGCCACGATCACAAATTCGAGCCAGTCACACAGGCGGAATACTACGGTCTGCAAGCGATTCTCCGCCCTGCGTTCGATCCCGACCGTTGGCTGAAGCCGAACGAGCGTGCGGTTGAGATCGGCCTGCGTGCGGAACGCGAAGTACACAAACGCCGCGCCGCCGAGGTCGAGCGCGACTTAAAGACGCTCAAGGAAAGCCTCGAAGGATTGACTGCGCCGTTTCGCAAACTGGTCATTGGCGAAAGGCTTGCCCCGCTCGACGCGTCGTTGCGAAAGGCGATTCAGAAAGCGCTCGACGCGAAAGAAAAGGAACGGAACGACGCGATGAAGTCGCTGCTCAAAACGAACGCGGCGCTGGTGGATGTCAGCGAGGATGGGTTGCGGAAAAAGTTCCCGGCGTTCGCAGCCGCGGCAGAGCCAATCAAGGAAGCGATCAAGAAGCAGGAAGGCGAGAAGCCGGCCCCGCTGGATCGAATTGCCGCGACGTTTGAGGCGACCAACGCGCCGCCGGTTCACCATCTCTTCGTGCGCGGGAATCATGCGAAGGAGGGGAAGGAAATCGCGCCGGGAGTGCCGGCGGTTTTAAACACAGGCCGCGGCGCTGACGAATCGAAGTTGAGTTCATCCGGCCACCGCCTTGCGCTCGCGAATTGGCTCACGTCGTCAAACAATCCCATCGTCGCGCGCGTGCTTGTCAATCGCGTCTGGCATTACCACTTTGGCCAAGGGCTTGTCAGCACCATCGACAATCTCGGCCAGAGCGGAGCGCGCCCGGTTAGCCCGGAGTTGCTGGACTGGCTCGCGACTGAACTCATCCGCTCCGGCTGGAGCTTGAAGCATCTGCACGGGCTGATTCTGAACTCGGCGACGTGGCGGCAGGCGGACGATCCGTTGAGCGCCGAGTCGCCGCTGACCCGTAATCAACCGCGCCGGCTCGATGCGGAATCACTTCGCGACGCGATGCTCGCCGTGAGCGGTGAACTCGACTTCAAAGCCAGCGGGCCTTTTGTGCCGACGAAGACGGACAAGCAGGGGCAGGTCGTCATCGACGAGAAACAGGCCGGGGCATTCCGTCGGGCGATTTATCTCCAGCAGCGCCGCACCGCTCCGGTCAATTTTCTCTCGACGTTCGATGGTCCCGCCCACAATCCCGTTTGCGTCCAGCGCGTTACCTCGACCGTCGCACTGCAATCTCTCTCGCTGCTCAATTCCGAGTTTGTGCATCTCCGCGCCCGGGCGTTCGCCAAGCGTGTGATGGGGACCGCCGCCTTCAGGCTGCTTCAATCTGATGATGACGAGGCGCGTCGAAGCGGACTGAAGACCGCGCTCCGTTACGTGTTCGAGCTGGCCTACGCCCGTCCTCCGACTGCTGACGAACTTTCCGCTGCGGAAGATTTCGTGCGCGAGCAGAACGCCATTTACCAAGACCAGCCGGACGCTGCCGTTCGCATCTGGACCGACCTCTGCCAAATGATGTTGGCGAGCAACGCTTTTCTCTATGTGGACTGATTCAGACTTCTCGCTCAACCGCCGTTCATTCCTGCGCGCGTCGGCGGGCGGGCTTGGCTCTCTCGCCTTAGCGCATTTGCTCGACTCGAAGGCGCGAGCGGCCGAGGCTCGTTTCGATTCGCCGCTGGCCCCGAAAGCCCCGCACCACAAGCCGCGCGCAAAATCGGTCATCTGCCTGTTTCAGCACGGCGGGCCGAGCCAGATGGATTTGTTCGATCCTAAACCGGAACTGAACAAGCGCGATGGACAGGATCATCCGGGCAAGTTGGAAATCCATTTCGACAAGCAGGCGGGCAAACTTTTGAAGTCGCCATTCGAATTTCGCCCAGCCGGGAACTCGGGCATGGTGCTGTCAGAACTGTTGCCAAAAACGGCGGGCATTGCCGACGAGATCACCCTCGTTCGTTCGATGAAAACCGACTCGGTGGATCACGAGTCGGCCTTGCGGATCATTCACAGCGGGAAGTTCCAAGCCGGGCGACCGACGTGGGGTTCCTGGGTGATTTACGGTCTCGGCAGCGAGCGACAGGATCTGCCGGCCTACGTCGTGCTCAGCGATCCGGGCGGGCTGCCGGTGGATGGCATTCGCAACTGGACTTCCGGCTGGCTGCCCGCGGTCTATCAAGGCACGCAAATTCGGAGCGAAGGCACTCCTGTCTTCAGTCTCGAACCGCTGGCTGATGTGCCCGCGCCAGCCCGCGCGAACCAACGCCGTTTCCTCGATGCCCTGAATCGCTCGCATCTGGCGGCGCATCCGGGCAACTCCGAACTCACCGCACGCATTCGGAATTTTGAGATCGCGGCGAAGATGCAAAGCTCGGTCACCGACGTGATGGACCTTGCGAAGGAGCCGGATCACATCAAGAAGCTTTACGGACTCGACCATTCCAACAAAGCGACGGCGAATTACGCGAAGCGCTGCCTGATGGCGCGGCGGCTCGTCGAGCAAGGAGTGCGCTTCGTGCAAATTTTTCTCAACGGCCAGCCCTGGGATACGCACGACAAGAACGCCGCGAAACTTCGCGGTTTGTGCGAAATGACCGACCAGCCCAGCGCGGCGCTCGTGCTCGACCTCAAACAACGCGGCCTCCTCGATGACACCATTGTGCTCTGGGCCGGCGAGTTTGGCCGGCTGCCGGTGTCGCAGGGCAAAGACGGACGCGATCACAATCGCCACGGCTTCTCACTCTGGCTCGCCGGCGGCGGCTTCAAGAAGGGCTACGTGCATGGCGCCACGGATGAGTTCGGCTACAAGTCAGTCGAAGACGTGGTTAGTGTCTACGACCTCCACGCCACACTGCTTCACGCGCTGGGCCTGGACCACCGCAAGCTGACCTATCCTCACGAAGGCCGCGATGACAGCCTGACGGACGTGGCCGTCACCGAAGCGAACCCGATCCACGAACTCCTGTCCTGACCCAGCATGGCGTCATCTGCCGAAGTGCGGGCGCCAAAGCGTCACCAAGTTAGACGGCTATGCCCAGATGCGGCTGACTAGCTCTTCGTCGCGTGCCAGGAGATGGGCCCGGGCGATTTGGAGATTCAAGGCAGGCTGATGTAAGGAATGCGTCACCCGAATTGTGGTTCCACGTTGGGCCAGCCTGCGTTGATGCGGATGCCGATTTCGTAAGAAGCGAGGCGAAACGACCGACAGCTTCGATGTTTACCGGTAGCTGCGCACAGCGGGCTTCACGACTTCGTAGATGAGCGGCTCCGTGTGGCGCAGCGGCTTCACCTTGTCGCCTGCGTGTTCCCAGCAGGCGACGTGGCAGAAGTTTTCGTCGTCGCGCTTCACATCGCCGGCGCAGACTTTGCCGCTCTGCACTTCGGGATCCTTCTCGGTGTATTGGAACTCTTCCCGGAAATGTCCGCCGCAGCTTTCGCGGCGTTCGAGTGCGTCGAGACAGGTGAGTTCGCCGAATTCGAGGAAGTCGGCGACGCGCCCGGCCTTTTCCAGCGAGACGTTCAGCGAATCGCCACTGCCGGGAACGTTCACATTTTCCCAAAACTCCGCCCGCAAAGTCGGGATGCGCGCGAGCGCGCGTGAGAGGGATTTTTCCGTGCGCGCCATGCCGCAGAGGTCCCACATGAGCAGGCCGAGTTCGCGATGGAAGTCGTCCACGGTGCGCTTGCCCTTGATCGAGAGGAACCGCTGCGTCTGCGTATTCACGTTCTCCTCGGCAGCGCGGAATTCCGCGTGGTCAGCCGTGGGGCGTTTGTCCGGCGCGACGGTCGCGAGGTAGTTGCCGATGGTCGAGGGCAGGATGAAGTAGCCGTCTGCGAGGCCCTGCATGAGCGCGCTTGCGCCGAGGCGGTTTGCACCGTGGTCGGAGAAGTTTGCCTCACCGAGCACGAAGAGGCCGGGGACGTTGCTCATCAGGTTGTAGTCCACCCACAGCCCGCCCATCGTGTAATGCACCGCAGGATACACGCGCATCGGCTGCTCGTAGCCGCTCTCCGCGGTGATCTGGTGATACATGTCGAAGAGGTTTCCGTAGAGCGCCTTCACCTTCTCCGTACCGCGCGCGCGCGCCTCGGTCTCGGAAATATTTGCACCGCCGATCGTGCCGCGGCCATAGCGGAGGATCGCATCGCGGAAATCGAGATACACGCCGAAGCCGCCGGGGCCGACGCCACGCCCGTCGTCGCACTGCATCTTCGCAGCGCGTGAGGCAATGTCGCGAGGCGCGAGATTTCCGAACGCAGGATACATGCGCTCAAGGTAGTAGTCGCGCTCATCCTCGGGGATGTCGCTGGGCTTGCGCGTGTCGCCCTTTTTCTTCGGCGCCCAGCAGCGTCCGTCATTGCGCAGTGATTCGGACATGAGCGTGAGCTTGCTCTGATACGAGCCGCTCACCGGGATGCACGTGGGGTGGATCTGCGTGAAGCACGGGTTCGCAAAAAGCGCGCCCTTTTTGTACGCGCGCCAGCCTGCGGTCACATTGCAGCCCCTAGCCATCGTTGAGAGGAAATAGACATTCCCGTAGCCGCCCGTCGCGAGGACGACGGCATCGGCGGAGTGAGACGAGATAGCGCCCGTCACCATGTCGCGGACGACGATGCCTTTTGCGTGACCGTCCACGATCACGAGCTCGAGCATTTCTGTGCGCGGGAACATCTGCACCGAGCCTGTTCCGATCATGCGGTTCAGCGACGAATACGCGCCGAGCAGGAGCTGCTGCCCCGTCTGGCCGCGCGCGTAGAAAGTGCGCGAGACCTGCGTGCCGCCGAAGCTGCGATTGGCGAGCAGCCCGCCGTATTCGCGCGCGAACGGCACGCCGAGCGCGACGCACTGATCGATGATGTTCACCGACACCTCGGCGAGACGATGGACGTTCGCCTCGCGAGCGCGGAAGTCGCCGCCCTTCACCGTGTCGTAGAAAAGCCGGTGCACGGAGTCCCCGTCGCCCTGGTAGTTCTTCGCGCCATTGATGCCGCCCTGCGCCGCGATGCTGTGCGCGCGACGCGGCGAATCCTGATAGCAAAAGCATTTCACCTGATACCCCAACTCCGCGAGCGAAGCCGCAGCGCTCGCGCCGGCGAGACCGCTTCCGACCACGAGCACGGAATACTTCCGCTTGTTCGAGGGATTGATGAGCTTCGATTCGAACTTGTGGTTTTCCCACTTCGATTCGAGCGGGCCCGACGGGATTTTGGAATCAATTCTGCCGATCATATTACTTGGCCTCCTTTGTCGCCGGGGCTGCGGTGCCGCAGCAGGATGGCTCGTTTGCGTTTGCGATGTGTTTCTTGTCGTAAAATCCCGCCATCACGGCGACTGGAATGCTCACGTAGCCCGCGCAAATCACCCACGCGAAAACCTGCGCACACAGCCCGAGGCAGCACGCCATTTTTTTGGTCCGCAGCCCGAGCGTCTGGAAAAGGCTCGCCGCTCCGTGGCTGAGGTGCATCGCCAGCAGCACCATCGCGACGATGTAGAAAATCGAAATGCCGATATTGTTAAAGCCCGCGACGATCATCCGGTACACATCGTGATCCTCGCCATTTTTCCACTCCGCGAACTGCGGGCTGATCGTGTGCGTCGTGAAATGCAGCAGGTGAAACACGATGTAGCTCAGCAAAATGATCCCGCTCAGCGCCATGAGCCGCGTGGCCACTTTCGCCTGCACGCTCGCCTTCTTCACGTAGCCCTGCCCCTTCGCCGCGCGATTTTCCTTCACGAGCATCAGCGTCGTGAAGATGTGCAGCAGCGCCACACCGAGCAGGCCGATGCGCAGCACCCACAGCCCGCCGAAGGGCAGGTGCTTCAGCTTCGTGCCGTATTCATTGATGACGTGCGGCCCGGCGAAGAACTGCAAATTGCCGATCATGTGCACGACGACAAAGCCGATGAGCATGAGGCCGGTGATGGCGACGAGGAGTTTTTTCCCGACCGAAGATCGGAAGAATGAGCAACAGCGATTCACGAGTGGTTTTTCAAAATGTGTGCGCCAACCGCTGCTGCCACACGCGCCGAAAACCGGAGGGGTCCGCGCGGACATCCGCCTCAGTTGGCGTGAGGCGGCGTGAAGTGATATGCGCAAATCCCGCCGGGTTGCAACTGGCGCGAACGGCAAATTTTCATCCTAAATCCGGCGATGAGAGCCGCGAAACACGCGGAACACGCGAAAGGAAAATTGTTTGGACAGATTCCTCGACTCATCCGGTGGGTGAAGCCCGCCAGTTTTTCCACTGCCTCATTTCGCGTCTATTCGCGTGTTTCGCGCTCGCTCATTCCCGTTTTTACATTGAATCGTGCGCCGGGCTCAGCCGGAACGATGCAGTTGGAAATGGCGCGGCATGTTTCAAACGCAGAGGCGCAGAGGGGATTTGGGAGTTCCGAAGAGGAAAAATTTACCGCACCGATCATGCACGGGCAGTTTCATTGCATCCCTCCGCGATCCTCTCCCCTTCACTCTGCGCCTCTGCGTCTGAAACGTAACCGCACGAACTGAGTCTTGCCGCCTCAGCCTCCGCCCTTTTCCGCATCGGACCGGAAAATGCGGATCCATTTTTCCACGTCGGACACCATCATGCCCGAGCCGATCTTGCGCTTCAGCCCGAGCCCGCCCTCGATGCCCGTGGTGCTCACGAGGCTGCCCTGCCACACGAGCGTGCAGGCCTTTCCGCCGATGGTGACCGGATGCATTTCGTAGAGCGTGAACGACACGAGGTAGCCGTTCGACGAATACCACGTCAGGTCGAGCACCTGCCGTTTATCCGGCAGATCCGCAGCGTACACCGCCCCGAGCGAGACCGTGGCCTTCTTGTCCACCACCGAGAGATCCCAGCACGAGAACCGCGGGGTCCCCGGCGCGCCCTTCGCGGTCAGCGGCGCGAGCAGTGCGCCGAAGTGCTTCGTCATCTTGCCCTCCTCGGCGAGCAGGCTGCGGATTTCGCCGCCTGCATCGTGCGTTCCCACGCTGCCAAGATCGCCGGCCTTGGAAAAGCGGTTCCACCTTTCGCGCAACATGCCCGAAAGAAACTGCTGCGCGGCGCCCGCAGTGCGCGTGCGGGGCATCAGCGGCACCTCGCTCTTTGAAAGCTGGATTCCGCTCGCGTCGCCCATCGAGCGGATGAGCTTCGCGGTGGCGCTGTCCTTCGGATTCAGCACGAGCTTCTCGAAACCGCAGTCCTTCTCATCGTGAAAGACGTGGTGCTGGTAAACCTCAAGCTCGGAGTGCTTCACCGAGTTGAATTTCAGCAGCGTCGAGTGCGTCGTCTCCAGCGGCGCATTCACGACAAACACCGCCTGGCACGACATCCCGCGGGCGATGCTCATCGAGGCATTTTTTGACGTCGCGATTTTTCCCGTGGCGAGTTCGCCCAGATTGAGTCCATCCACGGAAACCCACGTGCGGAGCGAATCAATCGCATCCGCACCGAAGGCCGCCGTGGAAAGTGCGAGTGATGCGAGCGCGTTTGCGAGGAGGCGTGGCATGAAGTTTTCAAATAACGCGAATTGGCCCGGCGTGCAAAGTCGAAGTCGCGAACGGCCAGCCTGCGCGGGAACGGTTCGGCCTGTGCGGCGATTATCCTAAATCCTGCGATGGGAGGAGCGGATGTCGCGCAAAGGCGCAGAGACGCAAAGAGATGCGCATTGGTTCGCACTCACCCGGTGGGAGAATGACTGCTTGTTGGCATCTGCTTCTTCTTTGCGCCTTTGCGCCTTTGCGCGACATCCCATCGCCGGATTTAGGATTATCAAAACGCAGAGGCGCAGAGCGGGGGAGAGGATCGCGGAGGGATGCAATGAAATCGCCGGCGCCGTTCAACGCCGGAACATCTTCCCTCTGCGGATCTCTCAAATCCCCTCTGCGCCTCTGCGTTCGAAACACGCCGTACCATCGCACACTGAATCGTCCGGGCAGAGACCCTAGCGAAATCGGGATCACTTGAGGCTCTTGCAAAACCCTCCGAAATCTCCACCCGCAGAACACGTCATCAGAGAGCGCTGCGATTTTTTGAATCCCTGCGGAGGGGTTTTGCAAGAGCCTCACTTGGATGAAGAAAAGAAGAACCACGGATTTTACGGATGATTTTCAGAAAGGAAATTCTTCCATCCGTGTCATCCGTGAAATCCGTGGTCCCTCCTCACCATCATCCGCGTTCATCTGCGGTTCAAAAAATCCGCGCTCCGAGATTTCACCTTGCCGCACCGCGCCCGCGCTTTAAGTATCCCGCCTCGACATGACCACCACCACGCCAGCCGCCTACGATTCGAAAATCGAGGGGAACGTCATCTTCACCAAGCTCGACTCCGCCATCAACTGGATGCGGAAAAATTCCCTCTGGCCGATGCCGATGGGCCTCGCGTGCTGCGCCATCGAGCTCATGGCCACCGGCGCTTCGCGCTACGACATCTCGCGCTTCGGCGCCGAAGTCATGCGCTTTTCCCCGCGGCAGAGCGACGTGATGATCGTCGCCGGCACCGTCACTTACAAAATGGCGCTCGCCGTGAAGCGCATATGGGATCAGATGCCCGAGCCGAAGTGGTGCATCGCCATGGGCGCGTGCGCGAGCAGCGGCGGCATGTATCGCAGCTACGCCGTGCTCCAGGGCATCGATACGCTCATCCCCGTGGACGTCTATATCTCCGGCTGCCCGCCGCGCCCCGAGGCGCTCATCGAGGGCCTGCTCCGGCTCCAGCGCAAAATCGAAGGCGAGCATTCCTTCCTCGCGCAGAAGCCCGAACTTGTCGCGGCGCTGAGCTGATCCATTTGAAAGTGCCTCCTTGGAAAAGTTCTCAGTTCTCAGTTCTCAGTTCTCAGTATTTCGCACCGTGCGCGTCACCGACTTCTGACTTCTGAGCACTGAGCACTCCGCCCGACCTTCAAACCCATTTCACAACCTCACCGATGCCCACGAATCTCGAAGTCCCCGCCGCCGCCAAAACCGCCGCCGCATCGCTCGCGTCAAAATTCACGCTCCTCTCGCAAAAGGAATTCCGCGGCGAACTCACGCTCACCGTGAACCGCGCGCAGTTCCACGACATCGCCGCATTCCTCCGCGACCAGCTCGGCTACACGTATCTCATCGATATCAGCAGCGTGGATCACTTCGGCCAGGAGCCGCGCTACGAAGTCGTCTATGAGCTGCAGAATTTCGAGCGCGCCGACCACCTCCGCGTGAAATACACCGTGAGCGAGGACGACGCCACCGCGCCCACCGTCACCGACCTCTGGGCCACCGCCGACTGGCACGAGCGCGAAGTTTTCGACATGATGGGCATCCGGTTCACCGGCCATCCCGACCTGCGCCGCATCCTCATGTGGGAAGGCTACCCGTTCCATCCGCTGCGCAAGGACTTCCCGCTCGCCGGCAAGGACAGCGACACGCCCGACGTGGCCTTCTCCCGCGCCGCCCCGCTCGCCGGCGGCCCCTTCGTCACGTCGCCCACCGGCGGCGACACGCAGGATCGCGAACCGCGCTCGCGCGAGATGGAGTGAAGGGAGGGCCGGCGATTCGTCGGTGCGGAGATGAAATGAGCGGCTCTAAAAATCCAGTTGGGCGAGTTCCCCATCGGCGAATCTGATGAGCCAAGACATCAAACCTGTTGAGGGCGGAGAGATCGGCGCCATCCGGCCATTGCACCGCGAGCTCTACGAAGCTGCACGTCTCAATCAGCACTTCTTCACTCTGCGAACGCTGCACTTGACGACCACGCCATGCGACGAAACCCAGCAGGATGACCATCCAATCGAGTGCAGCAATATTTACCGCACGTTCAAGTTGGGGGCGATCTTGTTTAGCGCCGTCACATTGGAAGCTCTAATCAACTTTTACGCCAAACAACTCGACCTCCAGAGTTATGCAGAGAATGAGAGGATTCCGACTCTTAAGAAGTGGCGCATTTATCCAAAACTTGCTCACGGAAACCAAGTCCCGGAGCATGTGCTTCAACGTATCGATCTCGTCTTCAAACTTAGAGACCGAGTGGCACATCCAAAACCACGCACGGAGACTGTCCCAAGAAATGTTCGCATGTTTACGCCGTGTGAGGGCGCTTACATGGTGAACTCCGTTCACGTCGCAGCGCAGGCGCTCGACAATTGCGGCAACCCCGATCCTAGTCGCAATTGGATCCAAAAAGATATCGACCCTGCCTGGCAGCCAGATGTGGACATCTTGTTCTAAGCGCAGTTCCTAGCCTGAATACGCGCTACGACAAACTGATTCCACCACGTGCTCACTCCCGCCAACACGACTGAACTCTGCGACGCAATCCGCGCGCATCCGCGCGTGCTCGCCATCGGCGCGCGGACGAAGCCGCGGCTTTCGGCAGTTTCGCCAGCGCAGGGGGATGTCGCGCTGATTTCCACGCTCGGGCTCAGCGGCATCATCGCCTACGATCCCGGCGAATTCACCTTCACCGCCCTCGCGGGCACGCCGCTGCGCGAAATCCGCGCGGCGCTCGCCGAGCGCGGGCAGTATCTGCCATTCGATCCGCCGCTCGTGGAATCGGGCGCGACCATCGGCGGCACAGTGGCCGCGGGACTCAGCGGGCCGGGCCGCTTCCGCTACGGCGGCGTGCGCGACTTCATCCTCGCCGTGCAATTTGCCGACGGCACCGGCCAGCTTCTTCGCGGCGGCGCGAAAGTCGTGAAGAACGCCGCGGGCTTCGACATCCCGAAATTCCTCGTCGGGAGCTGCGGGCGTTTCGGCGTGATCACGGAGATGACGTTCAAAGTTTTCCCAACGCCGCAGTCGTGGCTCACGCTCCGCATCCCGTGCGCGGATGCGACGGAAGCCGCCGCCCGCATCGCGCAGGGCGCGTCCTCGCGATGGGAACTCGACGCCCTTGAATTGTGGATTGCGGATTGCGGATTGAAGATTGAACGCTGCCTGCTCGCGCGGCTCGGCGGGCCTGCTGATGCAAATGCGGCGCTCGCGGAGGAAATCAAGAACACATGGCCCGGTGCGACGATCCTTGCCGATGCCGATGCGGACAGCGTGTGGTCGGGCCTGCGCGAATTTGCGTGGGCGCACGCGGACGGCGTGCTCGCGAAAATCCCGATGACGCTCGCGGCATTCGCTCCTCTGGCCGCGGCGCTCGCAAAGCTCCCCGGCGCGCGGGGGCATTTCTGTGCCGCAGCCAACGTCGCATTCGTCTCGCTCCCCACCGCTGAACAAGCCGCACCGCTCGACACCGAACTGCGCACGCTCGGCCTCTCGGCTCTTGTCCTCCGCGGAATCGGAGCACATGCGCGGCTCGGCATTTCGCACGAGTCTGCCGTCGCGGAAAATGTCCGCGCCGTGTTCGATCCCGTGCGACGTTTTCCTCCACTCGAATGACACCATCCCTCTTTTAGGATTCTGTTCCGCCAGAAAAAATGAAACCCACCACCCGCAAACCCCGCAGCAAGAACTCCGCCGCAACTGCGATGTTCTCGCAGGAGCTTTTTCCCGTCGCGCTGACTGTGGAGGAAACGCCACCGCAAGCGTCGGCGACAGCAGCGCCGTCGTCATCGTGCACCGCGTTTGAATTTCACCACGGCGACTGCATCGCGGGGATGAAGACACTCGCGGCGGATTCCGTGGACGTCGTCGTCACCTCGCCGCCCTACAATCTCGACATCGCATACAGCAGCTTCCGCGACGATGCGCCGCGCGAGGCATTTCTCGACTGGTGCGAGCAGTGGTGCGCCGAGGTGCGGCGCGTGTTGAAACCGGACGGCTCATTTTTCCTGAACGTTGGAGCCGCGCCCGCGAACCCGTGGTTCCCGCATGAGGTCGTGCTGCGGCTGCGCAAACTCTTCGTCCTGCAAAACACGCTGCACTGGGTGAAATCCATCACCATCCAGCCGAAGAACGCCGCGGAGATTTCCGCCGGGCATTTCAAGCCGCTGAACAGCAAGCGCTACATCAACGACTGTCACGAATACATCTTCCACCTCACGCGCAACGGCGACACGCCGCTGGATCGCCTCGGCGTCGGGGTCGCCTACATGGACAAGAGCAACATCGCGCGATGGGGCCACACCGGCGGGAAGGACAAGCGATGCCGGGGAAATAACTGGTTCATCCCGTACAAGACGATCGTGAGCAGGGAAGGGGAACGCCCGCATCCCGCGACATTTCCCGCGCAGCTCGCCGAGTGGTGCATCCGTGTCCACGGAATGCGCGACGGCCTCGTCGTGATGGATCCCTTCCTCGGCATCGGCCACGCAGCGGAGGGCGCGCGCGCGTGCGGCGTGGAGAAGTTCATCGGATTCGAGATTGACGCAGGCTACCTCGGCGAGGCGTGTAAGCGCCTCGGCGTGCCGGCCCCGAAGCCGGAGCGCGCAGACTGAATGCCCACCTTCATCCTCCGCAGAATCCTGTCGCTGATCGCCGTGCTGCTCCTCGCAGTGACGGTGACATTCTGCCTGCTGCGAAAGGCCCCCGGCGATCCGTTCAATCTCGGCGAGAAACAGCGGACGAAGGAGGCCATCGCGCTCGAGGAAAAGAAATACAACCTCGATGGTTCGCTCCAGTCGCAATGCCTGCGCTACCTCGGGGCGATGAGAAAAAATCCCGACGCCGAGCACGGGCGTCCCGCAGAATTCAGCGGTCTGTTGCAGGGCGATTTCGGGAAGAGCACGAAGCTGAAGGACCGCAACATCGGCGAACTGCTGCGCGCGGCGCTGCCGACTTCGCTCACCATCGGCGCGCTCGCGCTGCTGCTCTCCACGGCGGTCGGCGTGTGGCTTGGCAGCGTCGCGGCGGTGCGGAAAAATACGTGGGTGGATTCCGCGACGATGCTCGGCGCGCTCGCGGCCATCTCCGTGCCGACATTCGTCACCGGCCCTGCGCTGGTGTTGATTTTTTCGCTCTGGCTCGGCTGGCTGCCCGTCGGCGGATGGACGGGAATATCGAGCCTCATCCTTCCGGCGATCACGCTCGCGGGGCCGTTCGTCGCCTATATTGCGCGGCTCACGCGCACGAGCATGCTCGAAGTGCTCAATCAGGATTTCGTCCGCACCGCGCATGCGAAGGGACTCAGCGAACAGCGTGTCCTCTACAAGCATGTGCTGAAGGTCGGCATCCTGCCTGTCGTGAGCTTCCTCGGCCCTCTCTCTGCGAATCTGCTCACAGGATCGCTCGTCATCGAGTCGGTCTTCAGCCTGCCGGGCATGGGCGGATTTTTCGTGAACTCGGTGCTGAACCGCGACGTGTTCCTCTGCTGCGGCAGCGTCGCCGTGTACTGCACGCTGCTCGTGGGCATGAACCTCTTCGTGGACATCGCCTACAAGTGGCTCGACCCGCGCATCCGACTCGAATGACGACAGGAAATTGCATATTGGGAATTGGGCATTGCGAATTGCAAATTGCGGACGTCACGCGCCGACAATGAGCGAGCCGATCTCCATTCCCACAGCCCAGCCGCCCGGCGCATGGCGTCGGCTCATGCGCAACCGTGTCGCTGTCGTCTCGATGCTCATCCTCGCAGGCATTGCATTCGTCGCGATCTTCGGCCCGAGCATTTTTCCGTACAGCCCCGAGAAGGTGACACCGCACTCGCTTCACCCGCCCTCATGGCTGACGCCGGATGCTGCGCATGTAAAGATGGACATCGAGCGCGGCGGCGCAGTCGCGCCGTGGCAGCATCCCTTCGGCACGGACATGAATGGGCGCGACGTTTTTTCCCGCGTGATCCAAGGTGCGCGCGTCTCGCTCATCGTCGGGCTGTGCGGCGCGCTTGTGAGTTTTTTCATCGGCACGACATACGGGCTCATCGCCGGCTACGTCGGCGGGCGTACGGATAACG
>Ga0209596_1001692_pt1 | contig 18708 bp, 24 predicted proteins | sample M_130807_MF_Meta_FD_187314 | JGI IMG/M metagenome (GOLD analysis project Ga0209596, IMG submission 187314) | Freshwater microbial communities from Lake Montjoie, Canada to study carbon cycling - M_130807_MF_MetaG (SPAdes) (version 2) | ecosystem: Environmental > Aquatic > Freshwater > Lake...
TAACAAATTCAACAGTACCATTCAATAATGATTTTTCACCTTTTAGTTTATTTCCAACTTCTAATTCTCCTTTTGCGTCAATTAATCGTAATTGATTAATATCATTATCCCAACCATTTTCCATAACGGTTGCAGAAAATACTATATTTCCATTTGATGGTGTAATTCCAATAACTTTTTCTCCAGAAATATAACTTAAATCATCAATAAGAACCATATCAAATTCAGGCATATCTTTTTTATTGATTACAACTCCATAACCATATGTGTTAATATAATTTCCTTCACGATTGTTTTGGTTTAACGATAATCCAGTTCCATTTTTTCCAGTCAATCCAGTCATACTGAAGGTTACTGTAAAATTTTCTGAACTTATTCCAGTTACAGTGAAAAACTTATATCCATAATCTTTTGAGTTGAAATTGTCTTTTGTTGTATCCTGTTGTCTACATTTTTCTATAAAGATTTCATCTCCAATAGCAAATGGGAATATAGTTTCTGTTTTTCCATATCCTGTTGTGATTAATCGATATACTTGAGTGTCATTTAATAACTCCAATCTTATCTCAGACCCATCATCTTCCACTACTACGATATCATCAATCTCATATCCATTAGAATTGTTTATAGGTACAATTCTTAATGGTGTGATTAAATCATTAGTGTTTTCAACAACTTTTACGCCAACAATACTTCCACTTTGTAATTCGGCAGATAACTTTATCTTATCATTTCCAATAACTTTGAGTGATGGAGCAGTATTGTATCCTTTTCCTCCAGTTGTTATACCAATATAATCAATTCTTGCAATATCTTTAATTTGAACTATTGCTGGAGAACTTAAAAATGGCGTTAATGTAGTATCAGTTGGGTAGTTAAAACCATCTTTAACTCTTTCTAACTGACTAACTTTTCCTATTGTTGATGATGATGACCTAAGAATAGCATTTTTCCCAGAAATAGTTTCAACTGAAGATATTTTTGGTAATTTTGTGTATCTTTTTCCACCAAAATTAACTTTTATTTTTGATATTGGACCAGAAGTACTAGTAGAATTTGTATCATAAAAAACACTTGATGATGTGTGTGAGGTATTCTCTGGTTTTGTATTTAAATTAAACTTGAATGTTGTGCTTCCAATTCCTATAATTGGATATTCATTATTGAATGTGCTAGGAATAATTTTAATTCTATTATTTGCTACAACTTCTTTATCGGAAGAAATCTGAAATAAATCTGTGGATGAATTTGTTGATGGTATTAAATTGTAGTATAGTTCATTTGGAACATCAGTTGTTCTAGTGTTTAATTTTTTATTCAAATATTTAAAACTTTCAATTTCTTTAGAAAAATTTGGATCTTTATATAATCTCAAATCCATACCAGAAGCATCAGTCAAATCAAAAGTTAATACATCACCTTGTGTGAGACTAATTGGTGGATTGATGAGAGCAATACTATGAATAGAAACACCAACATTTGTAAAACTAATACAAGTTCCAACTGCTGTATCATAAAGATAATTTGATAACTTTATCTTATCTGGATTCTGTTTTAGAACATAATAAGTATTGTTATTGGTCAATCCACCAATAACAGTATTTGTATTGGTATAATAAACAACTTTATCACCAGTTTTTAATTTATTACCAGTTATAGTAATCTCATTTGTTTGTGTATTTACTCCAACTGAAGAAGCATTAAAATCAATTTTATCTGTTGTAATTTTTCTAAGTATAGTGTCGTATCTTAATTTTATTGTGTTTGAAAAACTTGGAAGTACATTAAATTTTATTTTATCATCTGTCTGTAATCCATGTGTTTGTGCTGTAGAAACAGTTACAGAATAATTTTCAAAAGTTCCAGTAATTTTGGAATATTGTGTTGTTAATGAATGTGCTAATCCAATATTTGTTATTGGTGAAAAGAAATATAATGAGTTATTTGATGTGCCAATTCCTGTGGTTGTTGTAAATCCTAAAGTTGATAAACCAACATAATCATTTCCCAAATTGACTGCATATACTGTTTGATTTTGATTTATTCTAAATGTAGAACCTGTACCAGTATTTGATACTACAATCCCGGTCCCCCCCAATCCAACATTATAGGTTAATAATTGTCCTGTGTAATATTTGTGATTTGGTATATAAATTGAACGAGATGGAACGAATTTATCATATACTGATCTTTGGATGGAATACGTAGTAGTAAAAATTCCACCACCAAGAGTATTATTTGATGAAATTTGGATACTTCCAATTCCAATACTTACAATAGTTGTAATACCAGAAACATAAGTTCCTGAAACATAATCACCATTTTTTAGTGCAATAGTATTAATTCCAATATAACTGGTTCCAGCACTAATTGTACCAAAATCAGTTTTAACTCCAACCAATTTGTAATAATTTGTTCCACTTGTTCCTATTCCTATTGTATTGCTGGGATTGAAATAAATGGTTTTATTCTCTATGATAGCATCATCATATTGTGAAGCATTAAATGTAAATGTATTTGGAAGTAATATAACAGAAACAATGCCTGCAGTATGAATTCCAGCATAATTTTGATATCGATTTACAAATAATTTTGATTCTGAAGATGAAATATCAATAACTCTTAAAGTTTCTGTATTGATTCCAATTAAGTTATCGACTTCAAACCCAGAAACATCATTTACAATGAGGTAAGTTGTTACTCCAGTGTTTGACTGATTTGGAACATCATTCACCAAACTAACACTTTTTTGATTTACTAATACTTTTTTAAATCCTTGAATGTAATTATAAGGACTAGAAGAAATGGAAGTAACCAAAATTTCATCATTTGTAATTAAATTGTGAGGTGTTCCTGTAATTCCTTTTACTCTTGTTCCCTTTGTAATAAAAGTAACACCAGAAAAAGTAGATACTCCAATTTGAATATTGGAAACTTCCTTTCCTTCGACTCTTGAAATTGCAGCAGATATCCCAGTTCCACCAGAAGTAGAATCATCAAAAATAATATTATCACCTGGTTTATAATCTTGGCCTGGATCATAAATTGATACTGAGTTTATACCAGAGGACTGTATTTGTTTTACTATAAATTCTTGTTTATATTTTGATTCTACTTTATTAATTAAATCATAAGATCCATAGGAAGAATTTAAATAATATGGACCAGTATTTCTTACTATATCTAAATCATTAAAATTCAATTCTTGATTAAATGATGGTTCAAAATTTTCTTCTATTGGTAAATCTTTAAAATTAGAACCAATTACATATGGATATTGTGGTGTTGTTTCATCAATGGTAAAAAAATAACCATAATTAATATTTGGAAAATCACTATTGTTTACAAACATTCCATTATATTCATCCAAATGACCTCCAGATGTTGCTTTATTATAAACAAAATCTTGAAGAAAAAACCCAGAATCAAAATTTGGTCTTATATTCGAATTAATCAATCCATCTATTTCTGGTTTACTAGTTTGCTTATAACTTGATTTTATTTGTGTGATTGTTCCATTTATTTTGCCATAAGGACCAAAAATAGGATTTCCATCATATGCCCATCCTAAAATACGATATGGATTTATTGCTCCTTTTGGTGGTTGTTCTGTTCCATCTTCTTTATTGATGAAATTCTTTAAATTTTTTCTTAATTTTTTAGAAGGATAATAATTTATAAATTGTAATCCAAATTCATCAACATCGCTTGGTATAATAATACCTTCATCTTCAGAATTGATAATTGACTTATTTTTTTCAATTTGATTTATTTGCCATTCAAATACATTACCTTCAAATCTAGCATCAGAACCCCTTTTCTTTGTATCTAATGTTGTATTTGTTTTATCATAGTTTATTCCAGAATTTATAACTGAAATTTGAGTTATTTTTCCATCTACTATAGTTGGATACAATTCGGCATATTTACCACTTTCACTTCTAACAACGATGTCTATATCATTTGCGTATCCTTTTCCTGCATTTAATATTTGAACATCAACAATCAAACCATCAGAAATAATTGGTTTTAATAATGCTTCTGATGTTTGTTTTCTTACAGAAACAAGTGGTCTTCTGTGGAAGTTAATAATATCTGGTGTTCCATAATTACTTCCACTATTTTCTACAAAAATATTATCAAAAGAACCCAGAACAATCGGATCTAATGATGGTTCTATAATTGTAGTAGTAATTCCACTAATTGCCTCAACATTAATTTGAATTGGTGGATATGAAAATTTGTGTGTTCCGACACCAATAGAATCAAAACTTATATATTTTTTATTAATATAATTTTCTCTAGAAATATTTGTAGCAACTCCAGCAAGTGATAGTTTAAATTTATTTTCATCAACTACTGTTACATGGTAATTGATTTGAGTTGATAACCCAGACACCACAGTGCCTGATGTTGTGTATAATACTAAGTCTTCGTTTTTAAAATTATGATTTTTTGCAAAAATATAATCATCAAATGTATTAATTCCAACTGTTTGATTATCTGCTGATAATAATGATGGAACTGCTACAAATCTATTTGAATATCCAGAACCACCATTCTTTACATATATTTTTGTTATTGTATTTTTTGAATTTAATGTTTTTAAACTATGAATTCCAGAATATCCAATACCACTAATTGAAATAGTATTAATTCCAGATATAGCATCTATTTTTGTATTATATAATTTAATTTGTGTTGTGCTTGTTACTCCAACAAAATATGAAGAACTGTCAATAAGAGGAGATATGGAAGTATTTGAGTTTTTGTTATAAAAAACCTCTTCAAAATTATCAAAATTGTGATTTTGTGAAAAAATGATACTATTGCTGTATATACTAGTTGCTTTAAAATTTGAAGTAATTCTTGTTTTTACTAAATTTGATTCCAATACAGCACCAGAACCATTACCACCAGTTAAAGTGATTTTTGGTTTTGATTGATAACCAATTCCTGGTGATAATAATTTTACTTCATTTAAACTTCCTGTTATACAACCATTTACTATGGCACCAGATCCAGAGTTATCTTCAACGGTTATTCCAGAAAAATTAATTACATCATATCCTTGTCCTGACGCATTAACATTTACAGAGTCTAGTTTTCCGTAATAAATATTATCTTGGAAAGTAGTGGTTGAAAATATTTCAACTCCATCTGCCAAAATACCTATTTTTTTATTGATTGTTTTTCTTTTTTCTGGGTCATCAAAAAATTGTTCTTTTTTAGTTAAATTGAATTTTTTAAATAATTTCTGATGTTCTAACGTTTTATTTTGATAATTTAATTTTACAAAAGAATCTTCGATTCCTACATTTGAAAATTTAATATAATTTTTGGTATATAAATCAGTATTACTATAAGAAAGTTTAATATTATCTTTATCAAAATTTGTCAAAAAGTAAGTAGAGGTTTTAATTCCAGAATTAGATGAAGAAGAATAATAAATTTTTTCCCCAGTATAAAAATTATGATTAGGGCAATTTAATACACTTGTAATCCCTACATCAGTAATCCAATTTGAATTTGTGGTTTTAGTGACGTTTGTTCTTCTGTCTGTTGAATAAATTGTATCATTCGGCAATCCAGAAGAAGTAACATAAAAATTATCAAAATCATAATCAACATAAGTATTCTGTACTCCTGTTGGTAAAATGGAAATTGATGAAAAATAGTTATTATTGCTATTTGCTTTTCTGGTTATTTTTTTAATTTCAGTTTTTGTTGATATTGGTGTTTTATCAATATCGACGTAATATCCATCAGTATCATCAAAACCATAATCTTCTACTGTTGCTGATAAAACATTATCATTTTCATCATCTGGATTTAATAAGTTAAATTTATCTCCAATAATAAAAGTCAATTTATCGTAAAAATATATTCTTTTACCAACAATGGATTTTATTTTATGTGTTGTTGGTATATTATAATTCCAAAAATTAAATTCCTTTCTATCATTCAGATCAGTTCCAAATTCAGAAAGTTGTATTTTATCTCCAACTCTTAGACTAGATGTTTGAGAATAATCAATAGTATCAATAATATTAATTAATCTAAATTCAACTTTAGTTCCATCATCTAGATACGAATATAAAAAGTTTTCCTCTACCAATTCTTCACCAAAATTTAAATCCGCAATAACACCAGAAACTCCAAGAAATTCAGTTGAAGTTTTGTCTGTATAAGTTAAAGTTATTGGATTTGCTAATTTTGATGTTTTTATAAACAAAGAACCACTTTTCTCAAATCCAACTGTGGAATCTACTATAATGAAAGTAGAATTTTCAGTAACAGTTTCTGAAATATTTGTTTTTTTTGTAGGTTCAAAATTAAATATAAAAGAAGTAGAATCTAAAGAAATTTCATACAAATCTCTATCATCTACTGGTCTATATTCTACATTATAAATTGAAGCACTAGCAGTTTTTCCATTTCCTAAAATTTCAAATATAGTTTTTCCTTTTAATTGTTTTCTTAAATCAGAGTCATTAACTCTGAGTGTTTCATCTCTAACTATCTGTTCTACTAGAATATTTTTAGTCACCAAATAATTATTATCTGATGGTCTTAAAATATAATCCTGTGGTTTAATGACTTGAATATCTTTACCAAAAAGAATGCTGAATAGAATTTTATAAGATGTATCAGTTCCTTTTGTAGTATAAAAATCTTTTGCTCTAGATAAAATATTTTTTAAATTCAATCCTTTTACAAATTGCCTATCTTCAAATCCAGGTAAAAATTGAGTTTTAAACTTTTTAAATATTTCATTAAAGAATAATAAATTTAAATTCGTTACTGTTTTTGCTTTAATGTGAGGTGCTGAATTTGTTTTTGAAAATACAAAAGATTCATTATTTGAATGTTGGTCTATCCCACTAAATCCACGAACACATCCAGTAAAACTATTTGTAGTAATACCAGTATATGTGATAATTTCATCATCAATTTTTAATAGACCGTATTTTTGCGGAAATCCAATTGTATGGTTAACTGCAATCACATCATCAAAAGATGTTACATCTTCTGCTAAGGTACAAATTCCAACTTTGCTGTAAAATGTTTCGTTATTGAAATTATCAATACTCTTATATTGTTGCAAATTGACTGCTAAATCTACAACACCAGTTTGATGCTCTTGAGAAATATAATACTGCTCTAAAAATTCTCTAAAAAGTGGTGAATCATCATTTAAAAACTCTGGAATTTGCGATTCAACAATAGATTGAATTTTTACTCTTTTGATTTCCGACATCTTATCTTGTATAATTTCCGTTTACGTAACTTGATGTGACCGCATATTGTGTTGCTGAAGTATTTTCACCAGATGTAATTACATCCTCCAGAACACTTACATTAAGTTTAGTTGTATCTAGTTCCAAGTATATATCCTTTAACGCAAGGACATCATTTGACTCTGGTATCGCTTGAATTTCAATCCCAGCAGTACTAGTAGATGATGTGAATATTATTGTAGTTAATTTAATTTCACCTCTCATATAATTTACGGTTCCAGCATTATTGTTTACAACTACAGGGGAACCATCAACTAATTTAAAGAAAAATATAATTCCAGTTTCATTAGTTTTTGGAACATCACTCATATACAAAGTTCCACTAGTATCTTTTACTGTAAACCCAGTTGATTTGATATTATATCCTCTGCCATCAGAATTTAATTTCTTAATATGAAATTGATTTCCAAAACATATTTCATACGTTGCTAATTTATTATATTCTGGTTGTAAATCTCTTCTAATTTTAATTTTAGTAATATTAGAAGTAATAGATGTGCTTGTATTATCAATCAAAGAAGAAACTTTACTATATTTAAATCTTCCACCAAAACTATTCAACTCGGTTGATTTACTATATGATTCTAAAGTTTTTATAACTTTTAATTGTAAATTATTTGAATCTATTGTAGTACTTTTATCATAATAAACTGTCGTGTCTATCTCAACATACATATACTTCAAATCAATAATTTCTGGTTTAATTCCAGCAATTGAATATTGTCTTAAATCTTTTTTGATGCTATCTTTTGTAAGTTGTGAAAGATATTTACCATTTCTTGGTTTGATTGAAATATAAACTTTACCATACTCTGGTGGATCCAACTCATCCCCACCATATGCCGTCACAGTATCCACATTTGGAAACAGATATGGGATTAGTCCTTTATAATCATTTGCGGTTACTGCACGGTATTGTGAAGCATATACTCTAGGTCCAAGATACTTAACTGAATCAATTGATTCAATATCATCACCGTTTTCAGATGGTTGAATGGTAGTTAATAAGGAAATATTGTTTGTGATTGATGTGCTATTATTATCAGTTAAAATACCAGAAAAAGTAAAGTTTGCTGCTCCATTTGCTTCTTTTCCATTTGTAATAATGTAACTAATAAAAATAGTACTTCCACTAATTGGTTTTCTTCCTATAATATCATCACCAAATAAAATTTCATATTTCTCATCATCTATTTCTTGTATTAGAAAAATCCTTGAATTTTTATTTACTTGAAAAATATTTTTATATGATTGATATTTTTCTGCAATAACACCAGTAACTTTTACACGAATTGTAGAAGAATCTACACCAGTATTTGGAATTGTAAATTTTTGATTTGTTTGTGATTTATCTACTGTATATGACTTTGTTAAATATGAACCTTCATAAACATCGATACTTGTGAAATTTGCAAATCCATTATTATCAACGACTACTGTGATGTCTTCTGGAATTGAAAATATATAATTACCATTCTCAACAGCACCCAAAGCAACGATTCCTGCTTTTAGAGTAACTGTTTTTGAATTTAACCCTGTAGTATTGACAGTAAAACTAACCTTTGCCTTTGACGCACTTTTGGATCTGGGGACGTATCCTATGTTACGTGCAAGAGAGACTACATTTTCTCGAAGAGTTGCACTATCAATAAAGGATTCATTTACTGCCATGTTAGTATTGAAGGCAGTAATATAAGAGTTGTATGCTAATACATCAATTAAACTTGAAAAATTAGATCCTTCAAAATCAAAATCCGTGAAATTACTATTCGATCTCAGATAATCCTTTATCTGAGTACGTAAATCATTAAAATCTAGATTGGTAAAGTTATTGAAGGACATTATATTCTAGTTGGTTGTAAAAGAAACTCTATATTTTGAAGAGGAAATGGAAGTCCAACAATATCATAAGAAATTTTTACATTTAATTCATTTGAATCTTCAATCGACTCAACCATTACTTCTCTAACTACAATTCTTGGTTCAAAGTTACTTAATACTGTTTTAATTTCTTCATCAAGTATTGTCGAAACTTCTGGTCCATTAAGTTCAAATAAAGAATTATCAACAGAGGTTCCCAATAAATTATTGAAAAACCTCTCACCAATACGAGTTCTGATTAAGTTAATAACAGATTTTTTAATCGCATCCTCATTTTTTAATACAAGAACATCATTCGTCACTGGATGTCTAGAAAAAGACAAACTAATGTCCTTAAAACTTCTAGAAATACTAAGCATTTAAACAATGAGCATGATTAATATATCTATAATACTTTTTAGATTATTTTTCCGTATGTTGGTTCAGTTCCATAGTCCCAATCATCATAATCTTCATCATTTCTAATTCTTTCGTGCAATTCAGTTTGTTTCTTTAGATCGTGCTTTGGTGCAAAATCGTGCATAATCTCCTGAATAACTCTTTTTGGTTTTTCTTTATCAGTATCTGTAATGAGTTTTGATGTTCCCCACATCTCTCTCATATAATTTTTATCTTGATCAACTTGGTAAAATGCCATTTTAGTTCCTCTGTTTTTAATTGTAAAAACAGAACTTTTAAGGAGGTTTCTATCTCCTTAAACTATTTAACGATCTAACTGACGAAGTTTATAATTTTCCGAATTAAGATACTTCAACAGTTCTAATGCTATTAATTTTGGATTTCCTTCACCACAAGTATAAACATCTATCGCAATACAACCTTCCTCAGGCCATGTATGACAAGAAACATGACTTTCTGAGAGTGCAATCACAATTGTTAGACCTTGAGGATGAAAACAGTGCTGAAAAATATTCAAAATTGTCATTCCAGCACGTTGAATACCACGTTCCATGACTCCATGAAGGGCAATTCCATCATTTAGGAGGTTGTGTTCCACATCATAGACCTCCAAAAGAAGGTGATTGCCCATCGAAAACTGTTTCAATTCTTATATTTCCACGAAATTTTATTTATTTAAGATTTCCAATGGTTATTTGGTTGCTCCCACCAAAAATGAAGGTCTTCTTGAGTATCATCATAGTATAAACTAACAAAATCACTCTTAAAAGCACTATGAACGTTCTCGCATAATGCTATTGTATGAGCATTTGTATTCATTATCTGCATAATCCAAGAATAATTACCCCCACGAATAACTCCTGCTTCAATTAAAACAAAATTATCCCATTTTGTTTGCCATTTCATAAAGTTTTGAGTAAATTCATCTTTATAAATGCTTACATCTTCGTCTGGAAATGGCACATTGACTGCCTCAATATGAAAAATCTCCCCATCCATTGATAATGAATGAGAGAGATGTTGTGTTGCAATTGCAGAATAGTCGGGAGACACCATCAGAAAACAAGTATTAGATGGATGAATATCTAAATTTGCCATTTTAATCTTATAGGACATTTCCTGAATTAAAGATTTTTCTTTATCCTCAGATATAAAGAGAATTTTTTTCATTTACCGTCCTTGCCCTCGATATTTCTTACGTGCCGAATTACGACTCGTAGCAGTATATTTAGTGTTTCTTCCCTCACCTTGACGAGTATTTTTTGGAACACTTGCAATCTGCATCTCCTTCCGACTCTTTTGTGCCATTTTTTTAATTCTCCATCTAACGGTTTTTATAAGGGGGTTTTTATAAGATCTCTCAGGCCATTAAAAATGCTCCTATAAGACTTATTAAAACCTCATAGGAGCATTCTATCATAACGTCTTAAAGAAGGTCAAGTAAGACCTTCTAAACACTTATCAGATAATCCTTGTCTTCTCGTGTCCAACACGAATCAAAGGATCACACCAAATCTCATATCCTTGTTCTTTTGCATCCAAACAGAATGAAACATCCTCTCCACACATATCTTGAACCTCACCAGATTCAAAGACTTGCATCTTTGGTGCAAACCATGGATACTCAAGACTTTCAAATACTCCCTTCTTAATCAATACCCATCCAAATCCAGTATAATCAACTGTAAATGGTTTACGACGTTTCTGAATCGTATCCAAAGTCTCGTGATTCATTACACCACCAGACTTACGGAAATCATCTTCCTCCAACCAATGTGCAACAGATGTGGTGTGACCATCCTCAGTGCAATACCATCCAGCAGCAATATCCTTATCCATTGCAACCAAACGATAGAACTTCTCAGTATCAAATACAATATCACTATCAATCCAGAGTTGATAATCATACTGTAACTTGCCATCCCAAGGAATCTGCTTGGGTCCTCTGAGTACATTTGCTCCAAGACATTTGCATCGAGCAAAGTTTACCATACTCGAATAATCTTGTGAAATCTGAATACTCGCACCACTCTGTACTAAATCAAAACAAAGTTGTACAAAGTTCTTCAAATAAATGTAAGATACTCCTCGTCCTGGAAGACAAAATACAATTGACTTCCCACGAATCATCTCCTTTGCTGCTTCTAAATTAAACTCTCCTTCTACAGGTCCTGTAGGCAGTTTTGCTTTTACCGTAAATCCTTTAGCCATAAAAAATAATTTTTTCGATACTACATTATTTTACCACAGCAAATCATTTATTGCAAATGGTTTCATCCTTATTTAGTTCTACCTGAATATCCCCATCATTTCCCCCAGATGTCCACACAAGTCCTCTGATAGTTTTCAAATTCTCCTGTAAATTACTCTGCGGCACTTGACTTAATATCTCATTCCCCTTAACTGAAATATTATACGTATTCATCCTCTTCCACCTTTCGAAGTAAATCTTCCAACTCTTCTCTTAAACTATTATTGATAACTAACATCTTATCAGTATCTAACCGATGCTGAATTGTATCAATCAATAAATCTCTCTCATAATCATCAAAATCTAATCTCATTGTTCTCTTAGGGCATTTTTTATTATATATCCTTTTAAATCTTTATACATTAAAAATTTTGGGCAGAATTTTTTTATATGAAAGACAATTTCGAGCTCGTTTTCGGTCCGTTGTAGGTTAGGGTAGTGTTGCGTTTTTATATACGGGGGGCAACGGTTTATAATAAGAATACAACAACACAAAATATAACTGTCAAACAGTGCTGTTGTATAAGAATAAACGAACAAGTATAATAGTTTATAATCAGTACTGTTTGATTCTTAACTCATAATAATGGGGGGTGGGCATAAACGAGGGGGAGATGTATAACGAATTATACAACACTGTGTGATTCTTAACTCATAATAATGGGGGGTGGGTATAAACCACGAAGTGCTTGTAAAGTATAAGATAGGGAGACTACAAGTTAGTACACAGAACTGTGTACAACGAATAGTATAGCACTGTTTGATTCTTATGTCAAATAAATGGGGGGTGGGCATAAATCACAAAACTGTTATATTGTTGTGCTATAACTGTTATATTGTTGTGCTATAAGACGAGCATATACTTATAGTGTGTGTATAACGAAGTGATATAACGAACTGTTATGTATAACGAACTGTTATGTATAACGAAGTCTTATGACGAAGTGCTATGAATAACGAACAGTTTTCCACAATGTATAACGAATCCTGTGGAATATAACGAATAGTTTTCCACAAGTTTTCCACAGGTTTTGAATAGTTTTCCACAGGGCAAATCTTATAAACCCTTACAAACACTAAGAATACTCATAAACCTGTGGAAAACTATTATGTGGAAAACTAACGACTTGCCCTATAGAAAACTGTTGCCTCCTGTGGAAAACTATTTTTCCACAGGTATAATAACTATAAACATCAGCAGTTCTTATACTATTCCCTCCCCCCCTACCCTATAAGTCTACCGCGGAATCACTGAGTCTTACGAGACACTGTGCCAGTTCTCAAAGTGTCCTGCGTCTCATAAGTCTTACGAGTAACTAGCAAAAAACTCCCAAGACTCATAAGATGTATGAGTCTCATGGGTTTCATTGTCTATAAGTCTTGTGCCAGTCCTATAAGTGTCTGTGAGGCACTTGACAATTTTTTGGTCTCATGGTATAATACTCGCTTAGACAACAAGACCCAGAGGCATTTATAAGAGTATAAAGAGGGTATAAGCATCTTTATACTAACCTTTATATAGCACAGTACAAAACACGTAACTATGTTTTTTAATACATTTAATTTAATTATGATATGTAACGTAATTGTGTTCTAATTGATAATTTATGCTTATGAGCATGAGGAATAGAGTGTGAGAGAAGAGAGAGATAGACTCAGTATCGCACATTAGATGAAGCAGCAATCAGTTCATTTTGAATATCTAGAACTTCGTATTCATCATCACATGCATCTAAATCTACTGGTGCAAACTCATTCAGGTTGATTGTATTATCAGTATAGATGGGAGCATACATTAGATCATTATCTTCATCTAACGTATAAGCACAACCGTGATCTTCTTTGTGTAGGATAAGCATGTTAGTTCTTTTGTGAAGTGATGATAGCATGAGCAATTAGAATCAAATCATTTCCATTTTGTGCTTTGGATAAGAGATTGAACTTTTCTTTCTTTTTCATACGTTGTTTCCGAACTCTTTTTGAAGTTGTTGATACATTTTGAATCGTTCTTGCCTTTCTTTGCCGTGCATCATTTCATATAATTCTTTATCAATTTCACGCATCACATAATTGAATTCATCATAACTACCATCAGTATACAAATACATCACTTGTTTTTCTTCATTATCATACCAACAAATCTCAATCTGATAACCACCATCTTCATCTTCATTCGTACTCCAAGTATAACCAAGTTTTTCAACTTTGGAGATGAGTTGAAGGAGTTCGTTTGCGGTAATAGTCATTTCTCAGTTTTGTTGAGTGAGTTTAATAGCATCAGTGATGGAAGTAGTCAGATACTTACAAACACCATCTTTATCAACAAGAACATAAACAAGTTGTTGAGTTTTGATGTCGTAGGTGAAACGAGTTGTCATTTGCTTTGTGTTTTGTTTGACTGTCCCCTTATCATAGCACGTTTTGGGGTGTTTGTCAAGGGGTCTACGGTTCTTCTACCTATCAGCATCCCTGATGGGTATAGAAACTCAAAATGATATAACTTTCACCTTGGAAGAAGGATAGAGTTCTTTATGACGTTTGATCGCAGTTCCAGGTGAAGTATTTTGATACGTTTCAGGTCCGTTCCATTCCATTACATTTGTTTTCTCACCATCTTCATCTGAAACAGTAAGAAATTGATTCCAGGTTTGTGTCATTTGTTTATTTGAGGAATTGATGAAAGTCAGGCACCCACAAGATTTCTACTGGTTCTTCATGATCTTCATGCGTAAAGATTTCTCCCCATTCATAAAAGATTGCTCGGGCATTCTTTCTATGTTTCTTTCCTTTCTTATTGAGGAGTTTATGAAACCTTTGTTCAATGTGATCAAATGTAATATCCATCTGGTCGTTGAGTTGTTCGTCAGTCATTAGATAGAAGCAAATGCAGATTGATCTTGTTTTTGTGATTTGATTTGTTTTTTGAAGACTGACTTGTTCTTTTGATTGAACTGTGAAGGCAATTTTGTTTTACCTTGAACCTCGTTGATAAGAGCAAAACATTTAGTGAGAAATGCTTTTTCAAGTTTTTGTGAGGTTGTCATCTGTTTTGATTGATTACTCCGTAATCATAGCACGGGCAGGAGGTCTTTGGGGAGTATAATGTGCCAGAAGGATTACTGGCACATCGTATCATTGGACTCACATGGGACAGGTTAAACTATACACCACACAGAGCACGTTGAGTAGAACCTGTTGCCTGACGATTCAAAGAAACACCAGCACCAACATTTGACCCAACAGCAGCACCTTCACCACTTGCTCCATTCATTTTACGAGCACGACCAAATCGCATCGTAGCAAGTTTCTCTCTTACTGCTTGCTTATCATCATGCACCCGACCCTCTGCTTCTTTCATTTCAAACAAACGCAGTGCTACCTTATCAGCAAATGCTTTGCGGAAATTAAGTTTGAAACTACGAGAAACACTCTTACCAGTCAGGTTAGAAAGAATCTTCTCTGCTTGATGTGCAACTTCTGCTTCTTTCTCCATCACTTGATTCAAGTAATCAAAATACAGTTTCACTTGAATCTGTTGTGCATCACTACCGATAATCTGTAGTGATTTCACATCACCATTCTTCATATATGCTTTTGCATCATAAAATGTTGCAATCGCATTCAAAAGAGTCGTAAGTGCATAATTTGCACGTTTGAAAGTAGCAAATGACTCATCAAATACTTGAGTTTCAGTTGCTTCGGTGATAGTAACACCATACTGTTTGCAAAGTTTATCAATCATCTTTGCAGCAGCATCTGCTTCACCATCAAAAGAAGTTCCTTCCTGAAGTTTCAGGATAGACTGAATCTTGGAGATGACTTGTGAACGGTTCATTTAAGTAAAGAAACTTCGGTTGTATGTGTAAAAGATAAATGAATAATGAGTGAGAATGATTTAAGCAAATACAGAAACTAATGGGTTGAATTTGTAACCATAGTTACCTTCAACTGCTTCATATACAACTACCTTCTCACCATTACATTCAACACTCCAATCAAGTGCATTTTCCTTTGCATCATCAACATTATCATACCACTCGGCATCAGACAAATCAAAAGAAACAGGACAACAAACAAACATTGGGTCAAACATTAGGTTCTCTGCTTTGGTTGATTACTTCGTAATCATAGCACGGAAAAGGGGTCTGTGCTCGTTTAGTGTGCCAGTGCTACAACTGGCACAAGGCATCATTGGACTCGTGTGAGATGGGTTACACTTCAGCAAAAGGATTCGCAAGTTGTGGAATCGTATTGAACTCTACAACTTCATAAGGAATTGAATGATTGAGATAGTTCTCAACTTCAAGACTCATCTCAATACGATTCACAAACTTCTTGGATTGTGTTTTACCTTGAAACGTGAGAGTTTTTAGAAACCACTCTTTGGATACATCACCCATTGGTGTTTTGATTGGATAAAAATCAACCACCATTGAACCAGTTTTAGATTGAAGTTTCATAATTCAGAATTGAGTGTCAAACACATAACCATTGCTGCTGAAAACAACATCTAGATTTTCAAATGATGCTTCCCAATCAACTTCCACAAAACTAGGAAGTTCCACACAATACACATCAGAAGTGTATTGTTCAGCATAATCTGCTTTGGAATCATATTGACCCCGATAAGCATCTTCAAAACAAGAAGGAGTGAAAGATTGAAGACCAAACTCTTCAATGAAAGCATCGACTGCACCGTAAGAATACTCTTCACCAATAGTCACATACTCTTCATAAAACTTACGGAAATCTTCTTCAGAGTTTGCATCAATGAACTCTACAATATCTTCTAGAGCATAAGAATCGGCAATCAGTTCTTCAATTTTATCAACAGTCTCCTGCGAATAAACTTCTTTGTAATTCATCGTGAAAGGAACAGACATTGGTTTTTGTTGATTACTCCGTAATCATAGCACGGATTGAGGTGGTTTGGAGATATAGTGTGCCACCTCTACAAGTGGCACATCTCATCAGTAAGTAGGAAACCTACTGGTTGGTCCATACTCACTAACATAGTCAGGAAAAGCATCAATCAATCGTTGCTTATTTTGCCTATCAGCACTTTGAAAAGCATTTGATAGAGCAACAACAAATGACCCACCATATGCTTTCATACGGCAAATCATTTCATAAACTTCGGTGTCAGTCATTTGAGTGGTGTTGTGTATGAGTTTATTATAGCAGGTTTTAGGGTCTGTGCTCTTTTAGTGTGTCAGTGCTACAACTGGCACAGTCACAATCAAGACTCACTCATAGTTGTGCTTCAATGAGATTCGCAATGCCATTGAAACTATAACCTGAATCATTTATGTCTGAGAGTTCATGTATATAGTAGCAATTATCTTCATCTTCATTATCCTCAACATCAACTCGCACATTAGGATTAGAAGTTTTCAGTTCTGCCCAATTCATTACAGATTCAGGTAGAAACTCACTCTGGTCTCCAAAATACCAATAGTCCATAGGTTGAAGATTGGTTTCTTCATTTCCTCTAAACTTCCACTCAACATTATGTTCTTGCGAATAAAGGTCACACAGAACACCAAGACAACAATAACCAGTCACACTGCGTAGTTTATGACTGCCCTGCTCATACTTATCAGAACGCAGAGCATCAATCCACTTCTGCTTAACTTCGGGATTCATTTTAGTTTTCAACATTTCAATTTACAGCAAGAACAAGATTGGCAACACGATCTTCAGGAACAAACTCCTGAAGTTTATTAGAAATGAGTTCAAATTGTTGAATCATATTTTGATAATAAGCAGCACCTTGATGGTCTCCATCATCATACACTCCTTCTTCTACAAGTTGAAGAGCAGAGATAATGTCATACAACTCACCAGATGTGAAAGAGATTTGAGTCATTTTGTGTGCTCCTTGATGTAATCGTCAATACAGTCAAATGCTCTATTCAAAATGTAATTACTTTCATCCAAATCGTTGAGAACTTCGTTAGTGATTTCCTCACTAAAATAGAGATTATTACCACCATCATCCATATCATATACATCTTCTTTGGTGAAGATGAACGCAGCACAAGATGCGTTTGCTCCTTGTTGTTCAATCAGTTTTTCTACTGATTCTTTCAGTTGTTGAAGTGTGCGGTTCATTAGAAATCATCCAAACAGTGACGGTATTCTTGATTGAGACGAATCATAACATCATCCCAAAACTCTTTGTCGTCATCATCGTTGTATTGATTGTTTTCTTCAACCAAACGAATCAGATTGTTGAGATCATCAGAAGTGAGGTAAGTCATTTTGCAGGATAAAGACAGGAACTAGGATGACCAGGAACAGCAAAAACTTGCCCTCCTTTTGCGATACATTTTGCTTCAATTCTTGGATTGGTGATAGCAAGAAGACCCGCAGCAACTACGAGAAGCACAAAACCAGCACCAAGAATAACAAATACTTCAAACCAAGTTGTGTTGTTGTTCATACAATGTCTAGAAGAGTGAAGAGTTCTCGTTGTGTTTGTGTGAATAAAGTATCAGGTTCAGGATAGTCATAGAGTTCTTCCTGAAATTCTTTGTAATGGGACAACATATCACGCAAAGCAGTTAGTTGTTTGTCAGTCAGTGCTTCTTCAATCATTAGAACTTTCTCCAATAAATCAGGCATTGTAAATGGCATTGCGGCAGGCAGCAGAAAACTTATCAGCAACATTTGTATAATCTTCTATACGTTGCCTCCAATAACTTTTATGATCCACAGATTCTTCTTCATAACGTTTCATCAGTGCAACAGCACTATAAAGTGCTGAAATCATTTCAGTTTCCTCATTGAAAGTAAAACCAGGAACGACTGCCATTGCTTTTCTCTTGATTACTCCGTAATCATAGCACGGGTCAGGGGGGTTTGGTCGATTAT
>Ga0209596_1001696_pt1 | contig 18687 bp, 15 predicted proteins | sample M_130807_MF_Meta_FD_187314 | JGI IMG/M metagenome (GOLD analysis project Ga0209596, IMG submission 187314) | Freshwater microbial communities from Lake Montjoie, Canada to study carbon cycling - M_130807_MF_MetaG (SPAdes) (version 2) | ecosystem: Environmental > Aquatic > Freshwater > Lake...
CGCAACACGAACCGAGCGGGCAACATCGATAGCGTTGGAGCCGGGAAGCTGATAAACAAGCATGTTGGCGGAATCCATGCCATTACGGGAAGCATAAGAGTCGTAGTTTTGCGCACCGAGTTCGACCCGTGCAACATCACGCAAATAAACCATCTGCCCAGAAGGGCTTGCCTTAATAACAATACCTTCGAATTGATCTGGATCTGAAAGCCTGCCCAGAGTGGTCACAGTCATTTGAAAGCGCTGTCCATCAGGGCTGGGTGGTTGACCAACCTGCCCCGCTGCCACCTGAACATTCTGCCTCGCCAATGCCGCAGTTACATCTTGTGTTGTCAACTGCCGAGATGCAAGCTTGTCTGGGTCTAGCCAGATGCGCATGGCATAAGCGCCAACGCCACGCACCAATACTTCCCCAACGCCATCCACCCTGCTTAGTTCATCGCGTAAACGCAGAGTTGCATAATTCGACAAAAACAACCCATCAAATTTCTTGCTGGGTGATGTCAGAGTAACTGCCATGATAATATTCGAGGATTGCTTCTTAACCGATAATCCCTGCCTGCGAACTTCTTCTGGAAGACTAGGTTGGGCAATCGCCACCCGGTTCTGAACCAGCACTTGAGCATCATCCAGATTTGTTCCAATTTCGAAAGTAATCGTCAGAGCATAGGTGCCATCGGAAGAACTTGTGGATGTCATGTACATCATATTTTCGACGCCGTTAACCTGTTGCTCGATGGGCGCAGCGACAGTATCGGCAACAACTTTTGCATTGGCGCCTGGGTATGCAGCACTCACGACAACCGTTGGGGGAACGATTGCGGGATAGCGTTCGACGGGCAATCGATACAGCGCCACTATTCCGAGAAGAATGGTAACGATGGCAATAACATTTGCAAAAACAGGTCGATCGATAAAGAACTTTGAAAGCATGAGGTACTCTAAAATCCTGCGATGCAGTTACGAATTATTTGGCGCCTGCAGGTGTTGGTAGCTTAAGCTCGAAAGCCAAGGGAGCAACCGGCGTACCGGGTCGGGCCTTAGTCAAGCCATTAACCACAACTCGATCATTAACAGTTAAGCCACTTTCAATTGAAATCACAGCAGGCAATTGAACAACCTGATCCTTACCTTCGGGCGTGGTGGCAGGAGCGAACAAAGTCCAGCCCTGAGATTTCGCAGTATCAACTGGTGTACCTTTATAAATTTGCGGGCCAACTTGCACGGTTCGCTTTTGCACAACATCACCTTCACCCAGCACATAAACAAACCGGCCTTCCTGCCCAGTCATCAAAGCATCTTCAGGGATTGCAGGTAAAGATCGGGGATCACCTGAAGGAACACGAACCCGGGCATAAAGGCCGGGGTATAGAAGATGGGTATTGCCAGGTGGAATGCGCGGATTAGGGATACGGCCTCGCATCCGCACTGTGCCAGTACCGATATCCACCTTATTTTCTCGGAAGTCAATTTTGCCAGCATGGGGATACCCTTCATCGCTCGTCACGCCAACTTCGAGTGGAAGCGAACCACTAAGAACATCAGCTTGTTTGCCTGCATGACGGGCACGCTGAAATTGAACCAAATCGCGCTCCGGAATATCGAAATATACAAATAGCGGATCCATGCTGACAATGGTGGTAAGCAAGGTTGCTTCATTTTGACCTACAAGATTTCCTCGAGTTACCAAGGCTCGGCCGATCTGCCCATTAATAGGAGAATGAATTTCCGCAAAGCTGAGTTGAAGCTTAGCGCCTTCCAATGCTGCCTGAGCTTGCAACATGGTTGCTGCAGCAGTATCGCGAACTGCAACCCGTTGTTCAAAATCTTCAGTGCCAACCGCTCGCGTACCAACAAGCCTGCTACCTCGATCAGCCTCGGATCGATACCTTTCAAACTCGGTGGTTGCTTTGCGAAGATCGGCTTCGGTTCTTTTCACTGCTGCAGAATGTTCGCGGGGATCAATCTTAAAAAGCAGTGCTCCTTTTTTAACTTCCTCACCTTCGGTAAAGGCTATCTCATTAAGAAAACCTTTTACACGAGCTTGGATATGAACTGTTTCGATGGCATCCAAGTTGCCGTTGTATTCGTGGTAATTTTGAACAGTGTATAGAACTGGTTTCGTAACGCTTACGACAGGAGGTGGAAATGCTGGGGGAGCCATCTTTTTTTGATCACAGCCTACCAGACATATCGAAATGGCTAATAGCAGACCCATTGCAAATAGATGGCGATAGATAATAATCAAGGGGTTGACTCCAAGCATAACTGGGGTGATTCCACCGGATCTTCACTTAATGAAAGCCCATGGCACACTAAGTATTATCATACAGAGTTTACGCTTACTTGGATTACCGGAAGTTTTACTAGAAGAAATACAAAATAGTATCGAAAAGAGAATGATTTTCCCATTCGCAGCATGAGTTTTATTTCTTGCCAAGTGATAACAGCTTGATCATCGCCTTGCCCATAGATTCGCCTATCAAATAATAAGTCTCGGCATTGGAATTCCAATGATAGCCCTGCCCACTGGGGGACTGATCTTTTTCACGCCAGAAACTTTTGGTACCCACGAAGGCGACATTGCCTTTAAATTCCGGCAGCTCTGCAACAGCGGCTTGTGCCTTCATAAGTGAAAGGGCGCGTGGATGCTTTTCCTCGGGGCCGGTCATGCCGGTTTCAGCAATTACAAAAGGCATCTTAGGGGCGCCAAGATCTTTGCGGATGTCGCGAATAAAGTGAGCCATGTTGCTTTGATATTCTGCGTTGAAATTATCGCTAATGCGATCGTTCCAACCTTGGTGCCATCCAAAACCAGCAATCACATATTCTCCATCACTGCCTGGAACAAGATCTTTGATGTTAGCGAGAGCAGATTTAGTTAGCGCCAATGTTTCACGATAGTATTTACCCAAGATGGCCGGGTCTTTTGCAATCTCAGCATTGGTTTTCTCTCCTAGTGAGTAAGGAAGTTTGCCTGCGCTAGGCGGGCGAAAATCAACCGCAAGGCTCTTGCCACCCCACGCACATTTGATGAGCAAAACCGGATCCTCGATGGCATCACCCACCACCCAGCCGAAACCAAGCTCGGGCCCTATTGTTTCTTTTTTTGATCCAAACCCAACCGTGAGAGGACCCTTGCGATCAAGATAACTAATAAATACATCATCCCGAGTGCGCCAATTCTTGGAAGAATCAACAAGGGTAGAAAACTGTTTGGCAGTGGCTGCATCCTTCACAAGATATTCCAGCGAGCCTTTACCACCGTTACGCTGCGGCTCGGACTTTATAACGCCCGCACCTTCCATGTTTGATTGGCCAGCGAGGATAAAAACTTTGATCGGCTTGGCAGTTGCCTTATCGCAAAAGCCAATAGTAACTATTGCGATCATCATAAATAAAAGTGGATTTTTCATAATGCACATTATCGCTGTAGTTAAAGCTTTTATAAAGATAAAAGTGGTAAAGTAAGCATAATTAAAAGCGTAAGAAATACTTGGTCACCTTGGTACCATCATTCGCAAGGTACCCATTAATCTTTCAGATCTAAGATAATCTTTGGATTGCCAGTATCTGACAGTTCAAGACCCAAGCCAGATAATTCAGGGTTTCCAAACTTTTTGGGTATCAACCATCGCTCTTCAGGCATGGGAGGTATAACACTTGAAATTTCATTCTCCGCTCCTTGCTTTGTTTTAACAAGCATTTGAAGCTTGCGAACAGAAACAGCTTGTTTACCGGGGGCGGCACCATCGCCTTTATTGAAAGTAGTAAGCTTAAAGTTACCTGCGGAATCGGTTTGGGCATAGGCGGTTGTAGCAGATTCCAGGTTGGTGAAAATAACGCTAGCATCCGCAAGAGGTGCGCCTTTATAAAGAACGGTCCCCATAGCGGCAACCACTTTGGGCCTGCCTTTTAAAGATGCATCCTGACCGGAACATCCGATTAATATAAATATGAGTAATAGCATCCACCGGGCCATCATAAAGCCTCCACAACAAAAACAGATTGATTAGAAATCACTAGGAACCTCACCGCCTGCCATGGTACCCAATGCGCCCCACACACCATAAGGACTGGAGCTGTTTAAAGATTCTGCAGCACCGGAATTCCCAGCATTGATGTTGGAGGTAATAAAACGAACAGAGCCATCAGCCATAGATGCGTTAACCCCACCGGTATGCCTGCTTTGAGCAGTAAATATCCCATAGGAATTGGAACTCGCAGACATGCAGGATGGCTTATTTGGGGGAAGCACGGTGGTGAATCCGGTGAACTGGGTCATCCCATCATTCCAGCGTGTACCACCATAATAACCATCCATCACCACGCCTGGATTAAATTCATTTGACGACTGATTGGCAGCAAGGAGGCACAAGGCCGGATTAGTGGAAATGGCTGCACCAATGTTATCTGCAATGTTGCCAAAGATAGACATTGCACCCATTTTAAAAACTCGTTCAGAAAGTGCGAGGGTATTACTGGTTCCGTCAGTGATATCAGAAATTTTAGTTGCGCTAGCGTTACCAAAGACGCCCCGTTTTTGAAAGGCAGAATTTAACGCAGTACCGGAAATAACATCCCCCCAGCAAGCCATGTAATTGGTTGAAGCAATACTAACAGTTCGACCCCCGCGATTATCATACTGGGGCGTATCAGAGTTACAGTGAAGCATTTTCATCTGGTAGGCAACGCCCCAAGGGTCAAAGTTTTGATCCCACGGAAAAGGTGGTGTGGTGTAGGTGGTTGCACCGTAGGTTCCGCCTGCCCAAATCAATTTGATCAGATTGTCACCCTCATAATAAGGTGCAAGAAAAACAAACGCACTAAGGCGGCCCTGAGAAGTTGCAGGCCCACCCATCCCACCTGGAAAACTACTGTTTGCACTATGGTAGCTATGTAATGCCAGGCCCAACTGCTTTAAAGAATTAGCACACTTCATCCTTGCAGCAGCTTCACGAACCTTTTGCACTGCAGGCAATAGCAAACCAATCAAAATGGCAATAATAGCTATCACCACAAGAAGTTCAATCAATGTGAATGCAAAACGATGAACGCTTGAAGATGGCTTTTTCATGAATATCACTTCAATAAAAGAAAAGGCGGGATGATTTTTCAAAACAAGAGCATACCCCGAAGCCTTTTTTCAAACAAGAGAAAATAAAGAATGAGCATCTTACCTAGCAAGCATTAGGGGTTAAACAAATATCGATCATCGAGATTTTTCAATGAGGAACAACCCAGTAAGCACATGCCCAAACGCAACTCCTCTTCAAGGATTTGCGTCATCTTCAAAACGCCCGCTTCTCCGCCAACTGCAAGCGCCCAAACCATCGGCTTCCCAATAAGCACACCATTTGCGCCTAAAAGAATAGCTTTAATAATATCCGTGCCTCTGCGAATGCCACCATCAACAAAGAGTTCCGTTTTCCCTTTAAGAACTTTGGCAAACATGGGCAGTACCTCTAGTGCGGTCGGAACCCCATCGAGCTGCCTGCCGCCATGGTTGGAAATGAAGATGGCTTTAGCGCCAAGGCTTGCAGCAATAGTTGCATCCTCAGGATGCAAAACCCCTTTAATAGCCCATGGAAGTTTCGTATCGGCAAGGATGGCTTCAAGCGATTTCCAATCCAACGAGGTATCAAAGTGGGCGGAAATACGCTCTGCACCGGAACCTTTAGCAGCATGAAGTGCGAGGTTGGATTGGTTATCAAGATTTTCAAGTTTCAGTGGAGTAGGCAGGTGAAACTCATGTCTAATATCGGCTTCTCTTTTCCCCAAGATTTGAGCATCTACAGTAACCACCAAGCCTTTGTATCCTGCTTGCTCTGCTCGTTGGATCAACGATTTGGTAAGTGCGAGATCTTTAAAACAATAGAGCTGAAAATAAGCTGAGGTACTTTTGGTTTCTTGGGCAACATCTTCCAGAGATGTGGTCGCCATGGTGCTGGCAAAGTAAGGCAGGGTTAATTGATTCATGGCTCTTGCTACCGCGAGTTCACCTTGAGGGTGAGCAAGTTTAAGCATGGCGACGGGCGCAGGAAAAAATGGGAGTGCGACCGAATGGCCAAAGAGGGTTGTGGTTAAATCGGGCGTCGCAACACCTTTTAGAATTCTGGGCCAAAGCTTGATGCTATTCCAGGAAGAGATATTTTCTCGAAGAGTGATTTGATCGCAGGCACCTCCGGAAAAATACGCATGAGCCATGGGCGAAAGTAAAAGCCTTGCGGCAGTTTCAAACTCATCGAGGTTCAAAAAGTTTTGGAAGTTGGGAGGTGAAGAAAGCATGATGTAAAACGAAGATTAAGGAGTGTATAAAAAAACACGCCTGATGGCAAAAACCAGCAGGCGTGCAGAAAACATTAGAAGCGTGCTTTAGTTAGCAGCAACAGCAACTGGGGGAACAACATTAACGCGACGGCCATCGCGATCAAAGAAAACCTTGCCATCTGCCATGGCGAAAAGGGTGTCATCCTTGGCTCTGCGAACATTTTTACCAGGGTGGAACTTAGTGCCGCGCTGCCTAAGAATAATGCAGCCGATGGTTACGCTGCCGCCACCAAAAACTTTGATTCCAAGGCGCTGTGCGTTGGATTCGCGACCGTTCTTTACAGACCCCTGACCTTTTTTATGTGCCATGTTTATAGCTCCAGTCAAAAAAATTTTCCGACCCCTAATTGGGTGGAAAAGGAACACGAAGATTTAGAAGTAGTATTCTACAAGAATTATTCTTTTTTGCCAGCGTCATCTTTATTGGCAATGCCAAGAGGCGGAATTTTGACGGTAGCAGCCCTGTAAATCCAACTAGCAGGGGGTATAAACTGGATTTCACCACTCTTCTGGTTGAACTTGTCGCCTAGCCGTTTGAAGTTAACCTGTAAGGTCTTACGACGAACTACGGGCTCAATATCTGGTGGTATTGGGTCGGTAACGGCCCAGCCGTTGGATAATCCGGTAATAAAAATGCTAAATCGGTTGGCATCGGGGTCTACATCATCCCAAATAGCCACTCCTGTGACGGTTTTAGGGGGCACACCAGGTTGCGAGGGGGGTATTTCTTCCTTGGCAATCGTTACCGAATTCTTGATTTTATAGAAGCCAGAATCTGAATCATCTGGGTCTGCAGTGGGATCTTCAAGCCTGATAACCGCTTTTTGAACTTTAGGCAGAATCTGATCTTTATGTACGGTGTTGGTATCCGTTGTGCGGATTTCGAAATCTGGCACGAACCTGCGTGGCTTATCCGTGTTATTAATTACCTGATACCAAAGATACCAGCAAACTTTCTGCCCACGACCCGGGATATCGACCTTCACCAACCTTGGGTCTTTGAACTTGAAGTCGAGGACCCAGATTTTGCCGTCTTTCTTATTGATTTCGTCTTTATCTTGCGGGCTAGGACCGGGCTTTACCGTGCGCTCATTGGGGTTTTGAGCAATGACCAATCCCACCATTGAAAACGCAATGATCAAGGCCAAAAATGTTGGCCATGTGAACCATCTATACTGTTCAGCGTCCGGCTTTTTCATCCGAAACCACTCCCTATTCTTTATCTTCCATTCAGACATCCATGCCTAAACGAAGCTAATTATTCATTGATGGTTATAACAACAAAGGAAAAAGCGGGTCAAGGCACGATGCATTAGAACACAAAGCACAGAGCTTAATTAATAAGAATCTGGGCAAAATGGGGGATAAGATTTAACCTGAGGGTATCGATACCAATAAAAAAAGCCCCGGAAGTTACTCCAGAGCTTTTAGTTTCTATGATCTTGATTACTTCTTCACTTCAAACTCAGCATCGATGACATCATCGCCACCCTTGCCACCCGGTGCAGCGCCCTGCCCTGGTGCAGCGCCAGATTGCCCTGCATCGCCGGGCCCACCCGACATATGCTTGGCCAACTCTTGTGAAGCAGTGATCAAATCGGAAGTAGCTTGCTTAATGGCTTGCGCATCTTCGCCCTTGCAAGATTCTTTGACCCTATCGATAGCGCCCTGAACCACGGTTTTGGTGGAATCGGACAATTTCGAGCCATGCTCTTTAAGCTGCTTCTCAATCTGAAAGACGGTGTTATCCGCTTCGTTACGAGCGTTGATGATTTCGAGTTTGCGCTTGTCTTCATCAGCATGCAATTCAGCATCTTTGCGCATCCTGTCGACTTCTTCTTTGCTGATACCACTCGATCCCTTGATTTCAACCTTGGCCTCTTTGCCCGTGCCAAGATCCTTGGCGGTGACTTTGAGAATGCCGTTGGTATCCAAAGCAAAAGTAACTTCGATCTGTGGTTCGCCACGGGCTGCAGCAGCAATCCCCTCTAGGTTGAATTCACCAAGCATGCGATTGCCTACGCTCTTGGCAATTTCACTTTCACCCTGATAAACAGAAATGGTAACCGCAGTCTGGCCATCTGCAGCGGTCGAGAATACCTGTTTCTTTTCGGAAGGGATGGAAGTATTGCGCTCGATCAAGCGAGTCAACCTGCCACCCAAAGTTTCAATACCCAGCGAAAGAGGGGTCACATCCACCAGCAACAATTCTGATTTACTGCCCAGAAGAAGTTGCGCGCCTTGAATAGCAGCACCGATTGCAACCACTTCATCAGGGTTCACACCACGATGGCCTTCTTTGCCGAAGATATCTTTGACCAACCACTGAATCTTGGGCATGCGTGTCATCCCGCCTACCATGACAACTTCATCAATATCAGATGGTTTCATCTTGGCATCAGCAAGGGCACGAACCACAGGACCACGACATTTTTCGATCAATGGATCAACCAATTGCTCAAACTTGGCTCGTGTCATAGCCATCTGTAAATGCTTAGGCCCAGTGGCATCTGCAGTAATAAATGGTAAGTTGATATCGGTCGTAGTTTGCTGGGAAAGATCTTTCTTGGCACGCTCTGCAGCTTCTTTGAGGCGTTGCAGTGCCATCTGATCCTTACGCAGATCGATGCCATTCTCTTTCTTGAATTCTTCTGCAATGTGATCGATAACCACTTGATCAAAATCGTCACCGCCAAGATGGGTATCACCATTAGTTGATTCAACTTTGAAAATACCATCGCCTACATCAAGGATGGAAATATCGAAGGTGCCACCCCCAAGATCGAATACCGCGATCTTTTCATTGGCCTTCTTATCCATGCCATAAGCAAGGGAAGCAGCGGTAGGTTCATTGATAATGCGCATGCGCTGACGGGATTTGTTACCGGTCACGGGATCTTCGATTTCCCACTCGGTATCGAACCCTGCAATCTGAGCCGCTTCGATGGTGGATTGCCTTTGAGCATCATTAAAGTAAGCAGGAACAGTGATAACAGCCTTACGAACCGTGTGGCCGAGGTAGTTCTCTGCAGATTCTTTAAGCTTGCGCAGAATCATTGCGGAAATTTCAGGAGGGGTGTATGACTTACCATCGATATCAACTTTTGCAGTTTCTTCGGGGCCGCCTAAAACCTTGTAGGGAACCAACTTTTCTTCACCTTTAACTTCGCTAACCCTACGACCCATAAAGCGCTTGATGGAATATACAGTTCTGCGGGGGTTGGTAACCGCCTGTCGTTTGGCAGGATCGCCAACTAATCGATCGCCTTTATCCGTAAAAGCTACAACACTGGGAGTAATGCGGTTGCCTTCTTGGTTGGCAATAACTTTGACTTCGCCACCTTCCATAACCGCAACCACGGAATTGGTTGTACCCAGATCAATACCAATGATTTTTTCTTCAGCCATCACAATTCTCCAAGAAAAGATTCAAGCAAGATTGCTTGAAAATGTAAAAGATCCTAAATTTATTCGCCAAACCGAACCAGATATTTGCACAATTTCCCAAATAATACGACAAAGGACACTAAAATCTACCTAAGCTCAAGAAACAGGACAACCGACTCTTTTATTAAGTATAGGCAGAATATTTGTAATGATATTTTAGCAAGTGTCATGCCAGAATCAAAGAAACAACACCAATCGACCTTAAGTCATATTTATATATAGAGATAAAACGATTTTAAAAAATGTTACAGTTGCCAGATGAAAGCCGTAAAAGGCTGACTTATCAACCCGACCGCCAATTTGGCAGCAAAATCGAACACTATCCTTTTGAACACTAAGTAAAATCTTATTATTTGTTAAATTAAGTACTTTAAAAAGCATAGGTAATATGATAGTGTGATGCGGAAGCCCTTTTGTTGAGGGTTCTGAGATTACTTCATTGACTCTTAGAGATAGCACCCATACATTAACCAGACTTTTCGCAAAAAAGTATTCCTTAACGAGACTTATCATGGCGCGAAAAATAGAAGTTGTAACTCCACCCAACCCTGCCAAAGTGCAAGCACTTGTCAAAAGTGTACGCAATCAAATTGATAAACTCGATTTGCAAATCTTGAAGCTAATCAACGAAAGAGCCTCCGCAGCAGGCGAAGTTGGAAAAATCAAAATGGAAAGTGGGGATGATATATTTTCCCCAGCCCGCGAAGAAGAAGTTCTTGCCAATGTCTTGGAAGCCCACACCAAGTACCCACATGGCTTAGGTGTAAGCACCGTTCGTGCGGTATTCCGCGAGATCATGAGTGGCTCCAGAGCTTTACAAAAGCTGATCAAAGTAACCTACCTCGGGCCAGAATACAGTTACAGCCATCTTGCAGCCATCGAACGCTTTGGCCAGGCTGTCGAATTCGTTCCCGTAGGCAGCATCACTGCAGTATTCGAAGAAGTAAACCGGGGCCATGCCGATTTTGGTGTCGTTCCTGTTGAAAACTCGACCGATGGGCGCATTGCAGATACCCTCGATATGTTCATGCGCATGCCTCAGATGATTATCTGCTCTGAAATCAGATTACAAATTCATCACAACCTGATGGCAAAATGCGAAGCGAAAGATATCCGCAGGGTCTACAGTAAACCCCAAGCGATTTCCCAATGCCGTAACTGGCTTGGTAAAAACACCCCCCACGCGTTGCTTACCGAAGTATCTAGTACTACCACCGCAGCAGAATTAGCGCAGCGCGAACCAGGCGCAGCCGCTGTTGCTAGCAGGCAGGCTGCTGTTCGCTATGGCTTACGCATTTTGTTTGAAGATATTCAAGATTCCGCAGATAATGAAACCCGTTTTGCAGTCATTGGGCATCAGAAAACCGCCAAGACTGGCAACGATAAAACCACTCTCATGTTTCGCATTCCACACAGCCCAGGATCTCTTGCGGATGCGATTGGTATATTCAAGTCCAATAAAGTGAACTTGGCTTGGATCGAATCTTTCCCTTCACGAATTGCAAAAAACGAATACATCTTCTTTGCAGATTTCGAAGGCCATATCGATGATCCGAAAATCAGCAAAATGCTAAAAGCATTTCATGATGAATGTACTGAAGTTACTGTGCTGGGATCGTATCCCATCGCACAAATCTCTGGCTAAAAACAAGCAATATCTTTCAATGAACTATTGATTGGTTCCTGAGAAGGGCCACTATTTTCTGGTTTATTACTTAAGACTCTGGCAAGACAGCCTTTTGTTCTTTATTATAACTCAAGTATCAAACTCTTTTAGAAAGTCGGACTAAACATGCGTAAGAAATTTGTTGCAGGCAACTGGAAGATGTTCACCGATCACGCCACCGCAAAAAAGCTGGCCCAAGAAGTCGTCGCATTGATGGCAGGAAATGATAAAGTTGATGTCGCCTTATGCCCTCCTTTCACCTACCTACAAACCGTAGGCGAAGTGGTAAAAGGAACTCAAATATCATTGGGCGCGCAAAATTGTTACCACGAAAAAGAAGGTGCCTTCACTGGCGAAATCAGCCCCTCAATGCTACTCGACATTGGCTGCAAATATGTAATCCTTGGCCATAGCGAACGCAGACACAAAATGGGTGAATGCGATATCGCAGTCAACAAAAAAGTGCACGCTGCCCTTAACGCAGGCTTGCATGTTATCCTTTGCATGGGCGAAACACTCGATGAACGCCAAGCTAATAAAACCAATGAAATCCTCAAGAATCAACTCGATGGCAGCCTTGCTGGTGTTAGTGCCATCTGTTTTAAATCATTGGTTTTGGCCTATGAACCCGTTTGGGCCATCGGTACAGGCCATAACGCAACGCCTCAACAAGCACAAGATGCCCATGCGTTTATTCGAAGCTGGGTTGCCAAGCATCATGGTGCAGAAACTGCAGCGAAGATAGTGATCCAATATGGTGGTAGCGTAAAACCTGATAACGCAGCAAGCCTTCTAACCCAACCCGATGTGGATGGTGGCTTGATAGGTGGCGCCAGCCTTAAAGCTGATCAGTTTTTAGGCATCATTCGCGCAGGCATGTAAATCTATTTTAATCAGAAGCTTCTCGCAGAGTGCTCAACCTCTGCGAGTTAAAGCTGATCAGTTTTTAGGCATCATTCGCGCAGGTATGTAAATCTATTTTGATCAGAAGCTTCTCGCAGAGTGCACAATCTCTGCGAGTTAAAGCTGATCAGTTTTTAGGCATCATTCGCGCAGGCATGTAAATCTATTTTGATATTGTCTTGATCGCAAACCTTGCAGCGTCAACTACCTCACCTCGTTTATCGTTTTGCGCCTTCTTCAAAGCGTCCAAGGCAGCTTTTGCATCGGGTCCAATTTCCCCCAATGCCTCTGCAGCCATCAACCTAACCTGATACGCAGGATCTTCCAAAGCATCGATTAGTTTTTCGACCGCAGGCTTCGCAAGGCTTTTCATCTTACCCAACGCCAAAGCAGCTTCCCATCGGATTGAAATGTCTGAATCACTAAGCGCATTAATAAGAGCCGGTATAGCTTTTTCTGCTCTTGGTCCCATTTGCGCCAATGCGGTAACCGAACGAAACCTGACCTGCACATTTAAATCCGTAAGCCCCTTCATCAAAGAAGGCACCGCAGGATCGCCTGCATGAAACAAAGCACTTGTTGCAATCTGCCCTACATTTGCATCTTTGTCTTGTGATGCGATCTGCAATAACTCTACCGCCTTTGCATCGTGAATACCAAGCTGGCCAATCAAAGCAACAACCTCTGCGCGAATTCCCGCATCTTCGTTACCCGCAAGCTTTTCTAAAACGGGAATAAGTACCGGCGCCAACCCCTTCGGGTCTTTGGTAATTTCCAACAACGCCTCTGCAGCCTTGATGCGAATCAATGCGACAGAATCAGAGAGCATGGTTTTCAAATCGGCCTCCGCAGGTTTTGCATCTGCGCCCATCATTGCAAGGGCATTGATCACCCCCACCCGAACATGCTCATCTTCATCCTGCATGCATTTCAACAACACCGGGAGAGCGGTTTTCGCATCTTTCGAAATCCTATAGATCGCTTGGGCAGCATGCCCCCGCACCTTCACATCCGAATCAATAAGACTGCCCTTAAGCGCAGTAATTGCGGTTTTTGCAGGCTCGCCTATCATTCCCAATGTCATTGCAGAACCCATGCGAGTCATGCGATCTTCCGCATACAAACCCTGCGTCACATCCCCCACCACATCTTTGCCAAAATGCGCCAGCGCTGCCGCTGCACTTGTTCGCACCACAGGATCTGGATCTCGCAGCATTGCCATTAATGGCTTAACCGCAGCTTTGGCTTTGCGCTTTGCAAGCTCTGCAGCAGCTTGAACCCGCAACTTATTATTCTCATCTGCAAGCTGCTTGGTAAGCCTTGCAACTTCAACCGGATCAGGTTCAGGAGGCGGGGGCGCCTGCGCAGTAGCCATCTTGTTCATCAAATCCCCAAAGGGGAAAAGGAACTTGGCATTGCTACCCGCAGCGGCAGCAGCAGCAAACATGGGAGTAAAAGGCGTGGCTGTTTCCTGAGTTGGAACATAGACATCATTATTTGAACTTAAGGGCGTGGTGCAATAACCCAAGCAACCCCAGTATTGGTTATTGGATCGCAAAGGCCCGTTGCAATAACCCAGGCAGCCCCAGTATTGATTCGAACTAATCGGAGGCTTGGTTACGCCCCCAACCGCTGGATTAACCACATCCCGCTGGCCATTGACATTCTGCTGCGCAAATATTAAACCTACACCAGCAGCACCTAAAACACCCAGCTTCATAAATTTCGTAAACATAAAAAGCACCGTTTCATCAGGGACAAGAATGTCATTAAACAAAATTATTATACCAAAGCAGAAAGAGGCTGCATCTGATTGTTTGGCCGCAACTACTAGTTCTTTTCTTTCAAAAGATCTTCAGGCAACTTCGTAACATCATCCTTCTTCAACTCTTGAAGGATGGCTTGAAGCTCCTTCAACTTATCAGGCATTTCCACTGCAAGGTTGCTGGTTTCATAAGGATCTTTCTCTAAATGATAAAGCTCTGCTTTTGCCTTGCCCTTGTACTCAATCAATTTCCAACCAGCACGATTAACAACCGAACCACTTGGATGCGGGATGTAAATATTCCTCGGGTCAGGTTTTTGCAATTTACCTGTGATCACAGGCCAGATATTAAGACCATCCTGCTTGAAATCTTTAGGGCGGTTCCAACCCGCCAGGTTTGTCAAGGTAGGCATCCAATCGCAAGCATGCAAAGGCGCGCTAACCTTGCGAGGCTCTAAGGTGCCCGGCCAGTTTGCAAACGCACACACCCGAATTCCACCCTCATACAAAGTATTCTTCTGCCCACGCAAAGGCAGATTGCTACTGAGCGCGGGAGTGGGTGGCACCTTGCTAACATAGGCATTACCGCCGGAATGAAGGCCACCATTATCTGAAGTAAAAACGATGAGAGTATTTTTGCGCTGCCCTGTTTTTTCCAAAGCTTCGATGAATCCACCTATCTTCGTATCCAACTGGGTTACAAAAGAGCCAAAGCGTTGCAACGACTCATTCTTTGCGGGGTCATCATTGAGCTTCGCATTTTTGTACTTCAACTTGTATTCTTCGGGCGCATCCACAGGAATATGAACCGCATGAAAAGGTACATAAATAAACCAAGGCGACTTCTTCTCCGCATTGATCCAGCCCAGCACTTCCTTGCTGACCAGTTCCGTTGCATTACCTTCTTCATCAATGCGTTTCCCATTGCGATGCCAGGTATCTTCGTAAGGCCCTTTTCGATACTTGTGATTCCACGGGTCAACCGCCCCATTGAGTGAACCATAACTATGATCAAACCCATAATTCTGAGGCCCCCATTCCAACTTGGAACCGAGATGCCATTTCCCCGCCATGTGAGTGCTATACCCCGCTTGCTTAAGCGCAGTGGCAAGAGTGACCGTGCCTGGGGGGAAGGCCCTTAAGTTGGTGGGCGAAAGCACATGAGGTCCAAATCTGCTGGTAAACCTGCCCGAAAGCAATGCAGTGCGGGTAGGCGAGCAAACGGGCTGCACATAATGCCCATCGAGTTCCACGCCTTCTTTTACAAGCTTATCCATCACAGGGGTATGAAAACTTCCCCCATGCCAGCCCACATCTTTCCAACCTAGATCATCTGCAACAATCAAAAGAATGTTGGGCTTGGAAGCATCCGCTGCAAAAAGATTATTTCCAAGAAACAGAAGTACCAGAAAAGAATGAGTTAATTTCAGCATCAGTTTCTCACTAGAAATAAAGTCAGATCAATCAACCAATTGAATCATTAGCCTTGCGGTATGTCAAAGGAAGAATCAAACCCATCAACACCATGAGCAAGCTAACCGTAAGCACCAGCAATACACCAAAAAACAATTCTGTCTCACTTAATGGCAACTTAGTCAGCTTGTACATTCCCAAACAAAGAACTGTATTTGCTGCAATCCAACTACCCATCTGCCCAACCTTGGCATCAAAAGATTGGGAAGTGATACATTTAAAAAATTGCGACATGATTATCTCCTGACTGAGAAAAGATTCAACTAGCAGAATGTTACTGCGCAGGTAGATTTAGTACAAGTAAAACAATAATTAACAGGCCAAATCATCATTTTTTGAAAGTGGAATAAGCCAAATGCTGATGGCCCCAAGCAAGTAAATCAAACCACAAATTGCACCTATGTGCGAATAAGACCCGCCAAGAAAAACGAACAGAGTTCCAGCAAAAAAAACACCAATCGCAGTGACAAATCTGCCGACATTATAAGAGATACCACTCCCTGCAGCACGAACACGAATAGGAAACAAAGCAGGAAGATAAAGAGGAAGCCATCCAAAAAAAAGAGTTGCAACAAAACCTTGGGCCAGAACAATGGGCAAAAAAGACTCTTCCAAAGGCTTGGTTACCAGAAAGAGCAATAGTGTGAGAGTAGTTGAGCCAAGACTAAAAATAAAATAAGAAAGCCTTCGTCCAAGAAATGAGGCAATCTGAGCTCCAAAAAAACTCCCCAAAACTGCTCCCACAGCCCACCACCCCTGGGTTACCGCCTTGTATCCAGGATCGATTACACCCCCAAGCTTGTCAGCCCAGGGGATCATCCATTTGCTTGCAGCCCAAGCGCCAACCAAGGGAACTGTTCCAAGGATAATGCCGGTCAAAGTCAAGATTAGCAAAGGAGGTTTGAACAAAAGTAGAAGTGAGAAACCGGATTCATGGGCGACAACTGTTCTTTCATTCAATTTAAAAGCAATCCATTTAGGAGAATCGGGAAGGAAAAAAAAGATTAAGATACCGAGAACTGCGGGAACACCCGCAAGATGAAATATCCAGCGCCAAGAATCTGGTGTGATATGCCAATGTTGAGCAATCTGGGACAGTAATAATATTCCGCCATTAAGTGCTGCACCCATTAATCCAGCAACAATGGGCCTTGATTTGTCAGGCCAACATTCTGCAACCAAAGCGACAGCATTGGGCCATACACCGCCTACACCAAGCCCGACCATAAAACGCAGGACTAGCATTTGCAAAGGCGTGGTAACAAAAGCCCCAAGCCCTGCAAACAAAGAGTAGAAAATAATGGAAATACCAAGTGCCCTTGCTCTTCCAAAAGTATCGCCCACCTGCCCAAGAAAAATCCCACCCACCGCAGCCCCCAGCATCAAACCCGCAGTATAACTTGCAAACCACTCCCCACCCAATGACGCAGTGTAAGATCCTCCAAGTAAATCCTGGGTCACCGAAAGGGATGCCACGGGCATAAGACCAAGTTCAAATCCATCAAAAAGCATGGCTGCAAACGCAGCCAGCAAGACCAATGATTTCTTTGCCCATGATAACTCGATGCTCATGAGCCTAAACCTTTGCCAAGAGATTCGATCACCTTTAAAATGGCACTGTTGTCCAAATCTCCCATACCCAACCTTTTGCCCCGCTCAAGAATATCGAAGTGAGTTTCAGAAAAAGGCAGGGAGATTTTCATCTCATCCGCAGCATCAAGCATCAACGAAACATCCTTCATGTGCTGGGCAAGTTTCGCCTGCGGTTCAAATTCTGCATGAATCATTTTTTCTCCCTTGGTATCCATGATACGGGAGTACGCAGCACTTTCCCTCAGAAGATATAGAACCTGAACCAGGTCGAGGCCAAAAGCTTTGGCTAAAACAAGACCCTCTGCAAGTGCTGCCCGATTTAACCCAAGCACCAAGTTACTGACCAATTTAATCTGCGATGCGGTACCTGAAGCCCCCGTATAAAAAACTTTCCTTGCAACCAACTTCAACAACTCCAGGGATTGTTCAAACGATTCCCTGCAACCACCCACCATCATCATTGCTTCGCCAGACGACACCTGAACACTGCTTCCCGAAACAGTTGTATCGAGATATTGAATACCCATTGCTGAAAGTTCTAAAGCAAGGGCGATAGTATCTTTGGGATTCCCCGTAGTGGCATCAAGAATTATCATACCCTTGGTAAGGCTGCTTAGATTTGCATGAATCACTTGATTTACAATCTTACTATCAGGCAGACAAAGAAACACCACCTTGGAACTAGCAAAAACTTCTACTGCATCCTTGGATTTCACAAAGGGGGGCGTCGTTAGAGAATCCATCTTCAATGGATCCCCATCAAAAACAATAGGCGAAATGCCTCCTAGAGACAATCTCAACGCTATCGCATTGCCCAATAACCCCACACCAATCAATCCTATTGTTTTTAATCCACCTTCCTTAATCATCGCACCCCCATGATTAGAATCATTCATGCTAGATAGTGCACCATGAGCCATTACTTCTCAAGCTTTTTCAACCTAATCAAGATTTGTAATTAATAAAATTAAACCCCTCCCTATCTGTGGGAAGTATAATGAAAGTATCTAATGCGAACTGATTTTTCTTATAGAACCTTGCGATCAACGATGCAAAACACAGCCATCAGGAAAAATCACTTGAGCGAACTGTTTGCCCTCGATCTCAGATCGCTTGCCTGTTCCGCATTGGGATCGCCCTGATCCTTCTTTACGACCTTTTACTTCGCAGTTTCGAACTTTCGTTTTTCTACACCGACCTAGGGGCGACACCGCGCGAAGTGCTTTGGCATTCTCCGTTTCCTATGGGAGTTGTTTGGTGGATCAGTCCACACATGCTTTCAGGATCTTTCGCTTGGCAGGCATTCTTGTTTATCTTATCTGCACTCTTTGGGGTTGCTTTGCTTCTGGGATATCGCACCTCATGGGCGGTAGCCATTTCTTGGTTTTTGCTGATGGGTTCGCAAGCACGCCAACCCATGATACTTCAAGGCAACGATGTATTGTTGCGATGTGCGTTATTCTGGTCAATATTTGTACCTCTGGGTGCCCGGTTCAGCCTCGACTCCCTT